>Ga0209902_100209_pt1 | contig 94808 bp, 94 predicted proteins | sample FECB27metaG_FD_188304 | JGI IMG/M metagenome (GOLD analysis project Ga0209902, IMG submission 188304) | Cyanobacterial communities from the Joint Genome Institute, California, USA - FECB-27 (SPAdes) (version 2) | ecosystem: Environmental > Aquatic > Thermal springs > Hot (42-90C) > Microbial mats... | reverse complement strand
GATCGTGGCGGCTTTCCGTCACTTCTGGACCCCGCAGCTGCGTTCGGAGCTCTATGGCTCGTACTCGCAGCTTGAGATCGGCTCGATCGCTCCGCTCGCCATCTACGGCGCCGGCGCTCCGGTCCGCGCTCTGGATCCGAAGGAAACCATCGTTGCCGGCAACCTGATCTGGACCCCGGTTTCGGGTCTCGATATCGGTGTTGAAGTCGTCTACTCGCATGTCGACCTGCGCTCGCGCGTCGGCGTGGTGTCCAACACCGGCGCTCGTCTCGCCGGCATCGGCATCAAGAGCGACGACGCCTTCGCTGGCCGCTTCCGCATCCAGCGCGACTTCTGATCGGCTTCCGATCAAAGTCTCGTCTACCAAGTACAGGAGCCCCGGGGAAACCCGGGGCTTTTGTCGTTTATGGACCGATGCTTAGCGTGGCTGCGCTTGACAGCGCCTCAGCTTCCGGACTGAGTTGACCGCAAGGCGAGCCGCGACCGCATATCGGATCACGGCGGGTTCGGGCGGGGACGGGAATGGCGCAACCGACGCGTTGGTTATGGGGGCTCGCGCCGCTGGCCCTGCTCTGGGGCATCGCCAATCTCGCTCTCAATGAGCCCATCCAGCGCGATGTCGCCCGCCGCGCCACCGCGGCCGTGACCGCGCTCGCCCCCGGAGCGCCCGGTGCGAAGCCTGTCTCAGCCCGCGTCTCCGGCCGCGACGTCTCGATCAGCGGCGAAGTCCTCTCGACCGATGGCGCCGGGCGCGCTTTGGCTGGATTGCGGGCCGAATTCGGCGTCCGCCGCGCTGCGGGCGAACTGACCCAGGTCGTGGCGCAGAAGCCCTATGGCTGGTCGGCCAGCCGCGCCGGCGATGTCGTTACGCTGGGCGGATTCGTGCCCGACGAGGCGACCGCCATGGCCAATCTCGCAGCAGCCCGCGCCGCCGTGCCGGCTCTGCGTGTCGAGGACCGTCAGGCGCTGGCGTTCGGGGCGCCGGCCGGCTTTGCCGAGATGACGGCGACGCTCCTGCGCAGCCTGCCCGATATCGCCTCGGGCAAGCTGGCGCTCGATGACGACCGGTTCTGCGTCGAGGGCAGCGCAACCACGCCCGATTCCTTCCTCAAGCTGCGGCAGGCGATGGGCCAAGGCGGGGCGAGCGGGTTCCGCGCGGTCGATTGCGCCCTGACGCCGCCCGTGGTCGCGCCCTATCGCTGGAGCGTGGCGCGCGGGAGCGACGGCGCGCTGACGGTCGAGGGGCTTTATCCGTCCGATGGCGTCCGCGACCAGATGCTGGCCCTGTTGCGCCGCAGCTTTCCCGATGCGTCGCGCATCGACAATGACACGAAGCCCGCGCTTGGCGAGCCGGCCGCGTTCCTGCTGCGAATGACCCGTGCGATCGGCGATCTCGCCCGTTTGCGCAGCGGCAAGGCCGAGCTGGACGGCGATTCCTACCGCCTCTCGGGGCAGGGCCCCGAAGGCTACGACGCCTGTCAGGCGCTGAAACTGCTGATCGCTCAGACGGACGGCCCGGATTCCGTCGCGCAGGCGTCGATCGTGTGCCCCGATGCGCCGCCGCCTCTGCCGCCGATGCCGGCCTTGCCGGAGATCCCGCCGCTCTTCGTGCCACCGGCAGCCGAACTGGCGCCTCCTGCCGTCGTCCCGCCGCCACCGGCGGCGGCAGCGACTGTCGAACCGCCGCCACCTACCGTTGCGCCCGTGGAGCCGCCCTCGGCCGTGGCGGTGATCGTCCCGGCGCTCCCGGAGATCGCGCCGCCGGCGTTCCAGCCGCCGCCCTTGCCCGATGTCGCGCTGCGCTGGAGCGCCGCGCTTGCGGAGGGCAAGCTGCTGATCTCCGGCCTTGCCCGTGACGGCGCGGCGCGGGATGCGTTAATTGCCGTCGCGCGCACGCTTTTCCCCTCGGTGGCGCTCGAAGACCGCCTCACGATCGAGCCGCGCCTGAAGGACACGCCGGATTATGGCGCCGCCACCCGCTTTGCGCTGGATGTGCTGCGTCGCCTTGGAAGCGGCTCGGTGTCGCTGGAGGGCGGCGAACTGGCCCTGTCGGGCGCGGCCGGACCCCTCGATGACTGGACGGCGTTGCAGGCCCTGCTGCAGGGGCGACTGCCGGAAGGCTTGACCAGCCGCGCCAGCGTCGCGGCCTTGGCGATCCGGCCCTACGGACTTGGCATCTCGGCGGACAAGTCCGGCGTCTCCCTGTCGGGCTACCTGCCGGACGAAAGCGCGCGCGCAGGCCTGCTCGCGCTGGTCGAGGCGTCGCCCTTGCGCGGCAAGGTTACCGACGAGACGCGGATCGCCCCCGGCGCGCCGGCTGGTTTCGTCGAAGCCGCGCGCATGGTTTTGACCAATCTGCTGCGGCTCGATCTGGGCTCGGCCAGCATCAGCGAAACCGGCGTCACCTTGCGCGGGCTGACCTGCCGGGACCTGATCAAGAGCGAGGTCGAAACCGTGGCGGCAAGCGGTCTGCCTGGCGGCGTCAAGGTCGACGCGCTGATCAGCCTGCGCCAGACGGGCTGCATGATCGACCCGCCCAACACCTGCCAGAACGATCTCGACGCGCTGACGAAGCGCAACACCGTGCTGTTCGCGCAGGGCACGACGGTGGTCAATCTCGATGCGACGACCGAGCGGGTTATCGGCGAGGCCTTCGCGATCCTGAAGCAGTGCCCGGCCTCGCGGATCACCATCGAGGGCCACGCCAATCAGGATGGCGACGGTCGCTTCGACAATCTCGACCTGTCGCAGCGTCGCGCGCTGCGGGTGCGTGACGAACTGGTTCAGCGCGGCATCGACCCGGCGCAACTCACCGTTGCGGGCTTCGGCAGCCAGCGGCCGCTGAAGCCCTACTCAGAGCCCGATGCGCGCATGCTGAACCGCCGCGTCCAGTTCACCGTCGCGAAATAGGGGCGCGGACCATGCTTTATCTCGCCTCGCAATTCGCCTGGTTCCTGCTTGCGGCCTTTGCGCTCGGCTTCGTCATGGGCTGGATCAGCCAAGACGGTGAAAAACTCGAACTCTGGTCCAGCAAGCTCGTACTGGCCGCCGGCGCCTGGCTTCTGGCCGGCGCGGTGAGCTGGATGCAGGCGCTCAATGGCCTGCCGGCGCTCTGGCTGGAGACGGCGCTGCTGTTCGTGGCGGTGTATTTCGCCGGTTGCGCGCTGGCGAGCGTCGTGCGCGCCGCCATGCAGCCCAAGGCGCTGGCACAGGCCGCGCTCGGGCTCGACGGCATGCCGACGCTGGAGGGCGCGGCCGCCGCGTTGGCCGGAAGCGGCCCGGACGCAGCCGAGCGCGCTGCCGCCATAACCGCGCCGGCGCGGGACGCCTCGACCCAGCTCAAGCAGGCCAAGAAGACTTTCGACGAGGGCAAGACGGTCGTCGACGACATCAAATCGGCCGGAGAGACCGTCAAGACCCTGCTCAAGGTCGAAGGGGAGGACGCCATTGCCGGCGAGCGTCCGGCCGGTCTCGTCTCGGCCAGGGCCGATACGCCCGACGATCTCAAGCTGATCAAGGGCATCGGCCGCCAGAACGAGGGCCGCCTGCACGGGCTCGGAATCTGGCATTTCGACCAGATCGCGGCCTGGACGCCGGACAATGTCGAATGGGTCGGCGGTTATCTCGCTTTTCCCGGCCGCATCGAGCGCGAGGACTGGGTCGGGCAGGCGAGAGTGCTGGCTGTCGGCGTCGAGACGGAGTTTGCACGAAGGGCCAAGGCCGGCGAGGTGGCTTCATCACGCGATGACGGCATGCAGGGGCAGGGCAATGTCGCCGCGCTCAAGGATGGCGAGTTCGACGGCGACAAGCCGGTCAATCTGATTGGCGAGGCCCGCGATGGAAAGCCCGACGATCTCGCGCTGCTAAAGGGCGTCGGTCCGGCGATCGCGGCCGATCTCAACCGCCTCGGCATCTGGCATTTCGACCAGATCGCCGCGCTGAAAGACGCCGAGATCCGCTATCTCTGCAGCTTCGCCGATGTGCCGGTCGCGACCTCGCAAAGCTGGCGCGAGGATGCGGACATCCTCAGGCATGGTGGCGACACCGCCCATTCGCGCAGCGTCAGGGCTGGACGAAAGCCGCAGGGCTAAACCTCAGGCGGCCTTTTTCTCGGCCTTTGCGATCAGCTTGCCGATGCGCCGGACCATGTCCCTGGGCCCGAGCAGCGGCGCATGGCCCTGGCCCGGAGCGACGAAGGTCTCGCATGCCGGGTGACGCTCGCCCATCTCGACCAGGGTCTTCTCGGCGAGCAGGTCGGAGTTTGCGCCCCGGATCGCCAGAACGGGCACGGCGTTAAGCCCGGCGAAATAGCTCCAGAGCACCGGCAGCGGCGCTTCGAGATCGAGCTCTTCCAGCACCTTCATCAGGTTCGGATCGTAATCGGGCACGAGCTTGCCGTCTCGCTCGGTCCAGGTCCGGCGCGCCATCATCTCCCATTCGGCTTCTCCGAAGAGCGGGAATTGCTGGTCGGAGAGCCGTTTGAGGATTTCCGCGCCCTCGGTGAAGCTGCGTGGAGACGGCAGCTTGCCGACATAGCCGCGGATGCGCAGCAGGCCGCGCGCGTCGATCACCGGGCCGATATCGTTGAGCACCGCGCCCTTGATCATGGCAGGCCGCGCCGCAGCCAACGCCATGGTCAAAAGTCCGCCGCGCGAGGTGCCCACAAAGATGGCCTCCTCGATGCCGGCCGCCGTCAGCAGCTGCATCAGATCGTCGAGTTCGACGCGGATGTCATAGTTGCGCCAGTCCCTGTCGAATCCCGACCGGCCGCGCCCGCGATAATCCAGCGCCAGCACGCGGCGCGGCCTGGCCTCGTCGCCAGAAAGCGCCAGCGCCAGTTCGTGGGAATCGGCGGCCGTGCGCGCAAAGCCCGGCAGGCAGACGACTGGAATCGCGTGGGCTGCGAGGGGGCCGTAATCGCGCGCGTGGAGCTTCAGCCCGTCGCGGGCCGTGACGAAAAGCGAGGTGAAGCCGGTGTCTTCCATGGCCATCGACGAACTGAGCCCTCATCCTGAGGAGCGGGCTTCAGCCCGCGTCTCGAAGGATCTTCCAGCGCGCGCTGGAGCATCCTTCGAGACGCCGCGTTCCGCGGCTCCTCAGGATGAGGGCTGAGCGTACAGGCGGTCTCCGCGCGATTTACTCCCGCTTGCCGCCGCGCTTCAAGTCGTGGTCGATCAGCCACGCCGTGCGCTGGTTCAGCCGCTGGCGGTAGACCTGCACATTCTCCATCACCCGCTGCACGTAGTTGCGCGTCTCGTAGAACGGGATCCGCTCGACCCAGTCGATCGCGTCGACCTCCGGCTTGCGCGGATCGCCATAGGCGTCGATCCATTTCTTCACATTGCCCGAGCCGGCGTTATAGGCGGCGAAGGTCAGGATGTAGGAGCCGCGCCAGTCCTTCAGCAGGTCGTTGAGATGGGCGGCGCCCATCCGCGCCGAATAATGCGCATCCTGCCCGAGTCTGGGCCAGTCGAAGGGCAGGCTGGCGCGTCGCGCGGTCTCGCGGGCGGTCGCCGGCATCATCTGCATCAGCCCGCGCGCACCCGCATGCGAGATCGCCGTCGGGTCGAAGGCGCTTTCCTGCCGGGCGATGGCATGGACGACGGCGCGCTCCATCGGATCTCCCAGCACCGGGAAATCCGGCACGCCATTCGTCGGGAACGCCGCAGTGTCGAGCGGAAAGCCGCGATGCAGCGCCTGCTTGCCAAGCGCAAGCTGGCCGCGCGCATCGCTTTCCTTGGCGGCGATGGCAGCGACCGCCTCGAGCGCCGGCGTCGAATGCAGGCGCTGGGCGAGATCGCCCAGAAGCTGAGCGGCGAGATCGCGCGCGCCGATGCGGTAGAGCATGAGCACGCCCTGATGGCCGGGCAGCGCTTCCAGCGAGGCCGAGGCCGCGCGCCGCAACGGCAGGTCGGGAAGCCTCAGACGTGCGCGGGCGAGCTGCCCGTAATAGGCGATCGGGTGCTCGGCGGCGCGTTCATAGGCCTCCCTGGCGTCGTCCTCACGCCCGAGCGCGTCGAGCGCGCGGCCCTGCCAATACGTGGCGCGCGAGACCGAGACGGGTGTTTCGGCATGGCGCGCCGCCTCGCTGAAATGCATCAGCGCCGCCGCCGCATCCTGCCGGAAGCGCAGCGCGATGAAGCCCGCATGCCATTCGGCGTCGATCTTCGCGACGGAGCCTTCCGCGCCATGGCCGGCCGCGACCTGGTAGGCGAGGCCCGCCTCGCCGCTGTCGAGCAGTTTTCGCGCGATCAGCCGACGCTCGGTCCACCATTCGTCGCCGTCCCCAAGCAGCGCCGGATCGCGCGGGATGTTCGCCATCGCCTTGGCGGCCTCGGCGGGCTTGTCCTGTCGCCGCGCCTGCTGCGCCAGCAGGAAGGCGTATGAGATGTCGCCCTTCATCGAAGCCGGAACGGAGGCGATCAGGGCGGGCGCGATCGGCCGCTTCGCCTTGCCGCTGGCGAGCCGCGCCTGCGCGAGCTTGACGTAGTCGGCCGAGACGCGGGCGGCATTGCGCAGCGCCGGTCCGGCATTGCCCCTGAAGATGTAGCGCTCGGCCCGCAGCCGGTGGTCGGCGCTCGTCAGCGTGTCGCCGAATTCGGCCAGCACGAGCTTTTCGAGCGCCTCGCCCAGATGATCCTGCCGCCACAGCTGCCGGACAAGCTCATTCGCTTCAACCGTCTCGCCATCGGCCTTCAGCGCCCGCGCCAGCGCGACGCGGCCGGCCGGGCTGACCGGGCGCTGGCCGTGGAAGAAGGCCCGGATCGTCGCGGCATTCCGCTTCTCCGCGATCAGCGCCTCTTCGGCGCGGCGGCGAAACAGGGTCGTCGCCGGATAGTTCGGATAGGTCTGCAGGAAGGCGTTCAGTCGTTTGAACGGGATCGTCGTCGCGCCGCTGCGGATCGCCACCCACTCGAGCAGGGCGCGGATCGCGCGATCCTCGATCGCAGCCGCGATCGCATCGCCATCGCCGAGCGCGCCCCGACGGTAGGCGGCGATGGCGGACTTGACGACTTCCGGATCGGCCGAGCCGCCGAGCCGCAGGCCATCGCTCGGAAACGCGGCGGTCGTCTCGACATCGAGCGCCTCGGTGCGGGCCTGCTGGGCGCGGTGCTCGCCATCGTCGCCTGCCATCGCCGCGCCGCCGGCGAGCAGCATCAGAAGGGCGATGCAGGCCATAAGCCTGGCGGCTGCGGACAAGACCATGGCGCGCTCCACGGGAGGTGCAAAGCGCGATGGTCCGGCATGCGGGTTGACGAAGCCTTAACCATGCGGCCACGGATTTTGATGGGTTGCCGGCTTTGCCTTGGCCGGTCAAAGGTTTATGTCTGTCGCCCGTTTCCCTAAAGCTTCCGCGTTCGAGGCCGCCGCCCATGACCAAGCTCACCGCCTTCACTGGCTCAATGCCCGCGCTGGTGACGCCTTTCAAGGGCGGCAAGATCGACGAGGCGGCCCTGCGCGCGCTGGTCGACTGGCAGATCGAGAGCGGCAGCCGGGGCCTTGTGCCGGTCGGCACCACCGGGGAGAGCCCGACGCTCTCCCATGACGAGCACAAGCGCGTCACCGAGATGGTCATCGACCAGAACAGGGGCCGCGTCCCGGTGATCGCCGGCGCTGGCTCGAACGATACCACGCATGCGGTCGAGTTCGCGCAGCATGCCGAGAAGGCCGGCGCCGACGCGGTGCTGGTCGTCACGCCCTACTACAACAAGCCGACCCAGGAAGGCATGTACCGCCACTTCAAGGCGGTGAACGACGCGATCGGGATTCCGATCATCATCTACAACATCCCGCCGCGCTCCGTCGTCGACATGTCGGTCGAGACCATGGCGCGGCTCTACGAGCTGAAGAACATCGCCGGCGTGAAGGACGCGACGGCCAATCTCGCCCGCGTCTCGCAGCAGCGCCACACGCTGGGCGCCGACTTCATCCAGCTCTCGGGCGAGGACATGACGGCGCTGGCCTATATGGCGGCCGGCGGCCATGGCTGCATCTCGGTCGTCGCCAATGTCGCGCCCCAGCTCTGCGCCGATCTCATGGCCCATGTCGCCAGGGGAGACTATGCCGGCGCGCTGAAGGTTCAGGACCGATTGACCCCGTTGCATGACGCGATCTTCAAGGAGCCCGGCCTCGCCGGCGCCAAGCACGGGCTGACGCTGCTCGGCCGCTGCGAGGAGGAGGTCCGCCTGCCGTTGCTGCCGGTGACGCCGGCGACGGGCAAGGTCATTGCCGAGGCGATGGTGTTCGCCGGGCTGTTGAATGCTTAAGTGAGGCAGCAGGCAGCAGGCAGTCGGCAGTCTGGGTTCTTCCCGACTGCCTGTTGCCGACTGCCCACTGCCGGAGGTTTTCATGTACGAGCCGAGCCATTTCAAGGTCGAGGACCGCGCCGCGCTGCACGAGGTGATGCGCGCCCATCCGCTCGCCACGCTGGTGACGATGGGCGAGGGCGGGCTGATCGCCAATCCCGTGCCCTTCGTGCTGCACGCCGAGGAGGGCGAGCAGGGAATTCTGCGCGCCCATCTCGCCCGGCCCAACCCGCAATGGAAGGCGATCGAGGCCGGGGCCGAGACGCTGGTGATCTTCACCGGCGTCGAGCGCTATGTCACGCCGGCCTGGTACGCCTCCAAGAAGGAGCACGGCAAGGTCGTGCCGACCTGGAACTACGTCACCGTGCAGGCGCGCGGCCCTGCCCGCGCCATTCAGGACGGAGGCTGGCTGCACACCCATCTGGAGGCTCTCACCGCCCAGCAGGAGCGTCCGCGCGACGAGCCCTGGGCCGTGACGGATGCGCCCGAGCCCTTCATCAACGCCCTCTCGCGCGGCATCGTCGGCATCGAGATCGAGATCGCCTCGCTTGCCGGCAAGTTCAAGCTCAGCCAGAACCGGCCCGAGGCGGACAAGCACAGCGTTCTCAACGGTTTGAGCGCCGACCCTGAATCGGAATCGCAGGCCATGGCGTCGCTCGTCAAGGCGCATGCGCTGGGCGAGAGGCCATGAACAAGCCCGATCCAGACCGCTACAAGCTCGCCGCCGACAACCGCAAGGCCCGCTACAACTACGAGATCATCGAGACGCTGGAGGCCGGCATCGCCTTGCAGGGCACCGAGATCAAGTCGCTGCGCGGCGGACGCGCGACCATCGGCGAGAGCTATGCCGGACCGATGGGCACGGAGCTCTTCCTGTTCAACGCGCATATCCCGGAGTATCTTGAGGCCAACCGCTTCAACCACAACGTCAAGCGGCCGAGAAAGCTGCTGCTGCATCGCCGCCAGATCAACAAGCTGATGGGCGCGATCCAGCGCGACGGCTACACGGTGATCCCGCTGAAGGTCTATTTCAACGAGAAGGGCCGCGCCAAGGTCGAGCTCGGCCTCGGCCGCGGCAAGAAGCTGCACGACAAGCGCGAGACCGAAAAGAACCGCGACTGGAACCGCGACAAGGCCCGGATTTTGAAGGCGGGTGGATGACGAGTTGATGATGTCTCAAAGGGGTTGGGCAAAGGAGCCGCCTGCTATCGTCTCTTCGATAACCTGTCGTTTCCAAACTATTCCAAGCTGAGCCTGGATTTCGTGCGCACCGAGCCTACCAGAGTATATACCGAGGACCGTATCCTTGATTCCGAAGAAAATCGGGTCTGATATACTTCCATCTTTCTTTTTAATTGATTTCCCTACAACCATGTGACGTGTTAGAACTATTGAGCCTGACATGCCTTTCCGAGTTGCGCTGTCAATGTATATCTTCGGATGGCCCTCTGGGTCGAATGACGGCTCACTGGCAATCGTCCCTCTTTTCCAGACGGGGCTTGGTAGGCCATCAATAATGCCTAGAGGGTATCCAACTATAAAAATATCCTGAGATACAAAAGAATCTATAACAGCATCAGCTTCGATCGTATTGACGCAATTAAAATGCGCGTCATCCAAGCTATTCGTTACATCGATAGCAGCTACGTCAGCAATTCTTCCAAGTATAGGATGTTGAAGCTACCTTGTATTTGAAAAATCCGAGTCGCAAAGCACGACGGTTCTGGGAGCGATCTTCATTTCGAAGTCGCCTCTCTCGTCTGGTTGCGATACTATTTGATAAGATAGAAATGAGAATCGATCCGGAACACCGCCATTTGCGCTTAACGGTTGCTCTGTAGAAGAATCTCTACCAGAAAAATTATGCCAATTTGAAACTAAAAATACCCTATTCTCGTGCTTCCAGAAGAAAGCAGAGCCACTGGCCAAAGTAATGCTACCATACATCATCTTGATGTATGTAACAGAAAATGTCCAAGGACTCTGCAAGACGCTCATTGCATGCTCAAGACATGGGATTTTAATTGCAGAATGCGCTACTGCAGTCGCAAGTGGCGCTACCCCATCGCCTTCTTGAAGTTCGCGTTGGCCTTGTCCCAGTTCACGACCTTCCACCAGTTGGCGAGATAATCAGCCCGGCGGTTCTGGTGCTTCAGATAATAGGCGTGCTCCCAGACATCGACGCCGAGGACCGCCTGCGCGCCGAGTTCGAGCGGCGTGTCCTGATAGGGCGTCGCGACGATGGCGAGCTTCTTGTCCTTGTCGACGACGAGCCAGGCCCAGCCCGAGCCGAAGCGTGTCATCGCCGCCGCGTTGAGCCTGGTCACGAGATCGACGGTCGAGCCGAGCGAGCCCTCGATCGCGCTCCTGAGTTCGGCCGAGGGCTGGTTCGCGCCGCCCGGTGTCATCAGGTTCCAGAAGAACGAATGGTTCCAGTGGCCGCCAAGATTGTTGCGGACGGCGGCGCGCTGGGCCTCCGGCACGGCGTTGAGGTCGGCCAGGATCGTCTCGATCGGCGTCGTCTTCAGCCCGTCCCACTGGCCGGCGAGCGTGTTGAGGTTGCCGATGAAGGCGTTGTGATGCGCCGAATGGTGGATGCGCATCGTGGCGGTGTCGATATGGGGCTCCAGCGCCTCATAGGCGTAACCGAGCGGCGGCAGGGTGAAGGTTGGCGGGGCCGGGGGCGCGGCGGGCGCCGGCGCGGCCTGGCCGAGGACGAGGGAAGGACGGGCGAGCGCGACTGCTCCAAGCGCGAGCCCGCTGAGCACATGACGGCGATGCAAGGTGATTCCTCCCGATAGGTTCTGGTTGAGACACACAGTGGTCGGACTTGCCGCTCGGTCAAGACACGCTTTGCCGCAGCCAATCGATTGGCCCGGAGCCTTGGCCGGCCGGTCAGCCTTCGACCGGCTCGTCGCCCTGCCGGATGCCGTAGCGCCGCTCCAGCCCGGGATTGCCGGGCGTCACCGGCGCGCTGCCCGTTCCTGCCCGCGCATGGCGCTCGGCCGGGTCGCGCCCGATCTTCTGCATCAGATGGGCGAGGTCGAGGAAATCGTCGCATTGCCGGCGCAGGTCGTCGGCGACCATCGGCGGGTTGGTGGTGATGGTCGAGACGACCGAGACCTTGACGCCCTTGCGCTGCACCGCCTCGACCAGGGGCCGGAAATCGCCATCGCCGGAGAACAGGTAGATCTGGTCGAGATGCGGGGCGAGCTCGAGCATCTCGATCGCAAGCTCGATGTCCATGTTGCCCTTGACGCGCCGGCGGCCGGTCGCATCGGTGAATTCCTTGGCAGCCTTGGTGATGACGCGATAGCCGTTGTAGTCGAGCCAGTCGACCAGCGGCCGGATCGAGGAATACTCCTCGCTCTCGATCAGCGTGGTGAAATAGAACGCCCGGATCAGGTTGCCCCGGCCTTGGAACTCCTTCAGCAGCCGGCGATAGTCCATGTCGAAGCCGAGTTGCTTCGAGGTTGCGTAGAGATTGGCTCCGTCGATGAAAAGCGCGAGGCGCGGTTCGGCTGCCATGGCAATGCTCCGTTTTTAAATAGGCTGTTGAAATCGCAGAATCGGAAAAGATGACGGTTTAACAATGTCGAACGCTGGCCGTTTTGCCAGCAACTCAGGGTTTGTTCCGGGGCGCGGCAGCGCAAACGGTGCTGCGCTCGCGCAGTCTTGATCAGGCGCTCAATCCACGGCTGCCGGGCTTGATCGCCGGGATCGCCGCCAGTTCCGGCGGCAGCGCGTCGGCGGCATAGTCGGGCACATCGAGGCTCATCAGCGAGACCAGCGGCACGCCGACATCGACCCGGCCCGCCGAGCGGTCGACGAGACAGGCCGCGCCGAGCAGCGTGCCGGGCTCGGCCGCGATAGAGGCGAGGCACTCGCGTGAGGACAGGCCCGTGGTGACGATGTCCTCGACCATGACGACGCGCGCCCCGGCAGGGATCGCAAAGCCGCGCCGGAGCCTGAACTGCCCGTCCTCGCGCTCGACGAAGATCGCCTTGGCCTTGAGGTGGCGCGCGGTCTCGTAGCCCGGCACGATGCCGCCGACCGCTGGCGAGACGACATAGTCGACCCGACCGAACGCCGCCTCGATGCGGGCCGCCAGCGCCTTGCACAGCCGCTCGGTCCGGACCGGATCCTGGAAAATGAACATCTTCTGCAGGAAGACGGCGCTGCGCCGTCCCGAGGACAGGATGAAGTGCCCTTCGAGCAGTGCGCCTGCATCGCGGAACTCGGCCAGAACCTCGTCATCGGTCATTGTCAAAAACCACCGCAAAAGAAACTCGTCGCGCGTCTTTGCGACTCCCTGCAACGCTTTTCAAGCGCGCCGGCCAAAGCCGCTGTGGGCGAGGGGCGAGCGAGATCGGCTCAGCGGCAGATCGTGGCGAGCGGGCCGGGCGGCAGCGGCGTCGCGCGGCCGTCCTCGACGATGAAGACGGCCTCGGGCGGTCCTTTCGCGCAGTCGAAATCGGCCGGCAGCATGATGGCGAAGCCGAAGCGCCGGCTTTCCAGATCGGGACGGCCGAGTTCGCGCGCGGTGGCGACCCGCATCCGCCGCATCCGGTCGATCGCGACCAGGTTGCCGCCCTGCCGGATCGCGATATGCGTCGCCAGGCGGGGCTGGTCGAGATCGACGCCATAGCCGCGCACCACCCAGCGCGTGTTGCCGAGGCGGGAGGCGGAATCGATTTCAGCCCGCATGCCGGGGCTGGCCGGGGCGAGCGGAGCGGCGAGAATGCGCCGTGCCTGCGCCTCCTCGGCGCGGTCCGTGCGGACCTCCCATTCGGCGTAGATGCCGATCGTCAGGAAGGCCGCGATAAAGCCGAGCGCGCTGGCGCGCACGCGTCGTACCGGCGCCCGGTCGATCGTGCCCTTGAGCCAACGATGCAGGCCAAGGTCGGCGGGCCCGACCAGCAGCGCCAGGCCAAGGGCGGCGCCGACCATCGTGACCCAGACAAGCGACGACGGCAGGCGTTCGGGCAACGCCATCTCGACCAGCAGGAAGACCGGGACATGGCACAGATACAGCACATAGCTGGCGTCGCCGAAGCGCGCGCCGAGCCGGCCGGACCAATGCAGCGCGGGCTGCGACGGCGAGCGGATCGCGGCGGCGACCAGCAGGCTCGCCGAGAGGCCGGCGAACAGGCGCAGATAGTCGTATGGCAGCACCGCTATGGGCAGTGCGGCCAGCCCGGCCGCGATCGCCAGGCCCGGCGGCAGCCAGCCCCTGCGATGCGCGCCGGCGCAGAGAAAGCCGAGCAGGAAGGACAGGTTGATCATGCTGAGCGGCAGTTCGCTCAGAATGGGCAGGACGATATCGGCCCGGCCGGGCCCCCAGACCCACGCGAAGACGACAAGCCCGAGCCAGCCGAGCACGAACAGCGTCGCGTAACGCGCTAGCCCCAGAAAGCCGAGACAAGCCAGCACGACATAGTAGCTCATCTCGTAGAGCAGGGTCCATTCGACGGCGAGGAAATAGCCGCGCGGCCCGGCCGGAACCAGCGAGAGCGACAGCGCATTCAAGCCGCGCGGCTGGCCAGCCAGCATGAAAGCCAGCGCAAACAGCCCGGTCAGCAGCAGCATCGGCGGATAGATCCGCGCCAGCCGGCTCATCAGAAAGCGCCCGGGCGTATCCCGCACGATCAGATCGGCCATCAGATAGCCCGACAGCGCGAAGAACACCGCAACGCCATAGCCGCCGAGGAAGCCGCTGAAGATGTGCAGGAAGCGGCCGTCGCCGCGCAGATCCTCGAGGTAGTGCGCGGCGTGATAGAGCACGACCGCGATCGCCGCCGCCGCGCGCAGATACTGCAGCCGGATGTTGCGCTGCCCGGCGACCGAGGGCGCGGCCGCCGTGGACGCGCCAGCCCCGATTGCGAGATCGAGGCCGGACTTGCCGGCGATCTCGCTCATCGGCGATCGCTCGCGACGATCGTCGAGACGGATGGCTCAGCCCTCGGGGCAGGGCGCGCGGGCCGGCAGGCGGCGGACAGGCCAGTCATGGCTCAGGCTCTCATGCGACGCGTCCGACGCCGCATGTTTCTGCTTGGTGTCGGACTATTGCTGTCCGTGACAGCTACCCGGATAGGGCCCACGCTGACAAGTCATCGACGGTCCGCGCTCCCGGCAGGTCGATCTCACGCATATTGCGCAAGCCCTGCGCCGAAGGACCAGTTTTCGCGTGCCGCTTCGATCAGGTTGATGAAGATGTCGTCTGGCCGCAGGCCGGGGTCGCGGCCGAGATTCTCGGCAATCCGCGCAAACAGCGCCTTCTTCTGCGCGACGCCGCGCGTGTTCGACACGGTGAGCTGGATATAGACCAGCCCGGCCGAGCGCTCGAAACCGAAATAGCTGGGACTGAAGATGAACTCCTCGGCCCCGTGCTGGTGGATCACGGCGAAGAGGTCGTCCTCCGGCACGTCGAACGTCTCCCGCAAAGCGTGGTAGACCCCGTCGACGATGGCGGCGGACTGCGAGGCCGGGCGGCCCCGCCTCATGGAAATGCGGATGAGGGGCATGGTCGTCTCCTGCGGGGCGCGGGATTGGATGGCCCCGGCAGCAACAACCTAGTCGCACACCATCAATCGTGATACCGTATCAAAGATGATAGCAATGATACGGAAAAAAGATGATTGGTAATCGCTCGCTCGATATCGAAGCCGTGGCGGCTTTCCTCAACGCTGCGGAGTTCCGGAGCTTCACGCGGGCAGCCCAGGCGCTCGGCACGACGCAGTCGCTGGTCAGCACCCGCGTCAAACGGCTTGAAGCCATGCTCGGCCATGCCCTGCTGCAGCGCCATCCGCGCCTCGTGCGCCTGACGGCCGAGGGCGAGCGCTTTTTGCCGGCGGCACGCGATCTGATGGCGGCGCATCGACGCGCCTGCGAGGCGTTCAGCGAGGCGCGCGAGCGGGTCGCGATCGGCATCAGCGAGCAGGCGGTCGGGAGCGACGCGCCGTCGATTCTGGCACGGCTGGCGGCGCATGATCCGCACTGGCTGATCGACCTGCGGATCGCGGCCTCGGCGGCGCTGGAGGAGGCGTTCGAGGCCGGAAAGCTCGACATGATCGTCCTTCGCCGGTTCGGTCCCGGCCGGACGGGCGAGGTGCTGCGGCACGACTCGTTCGGCTGGTTCGCCGCGCCTGGCCTGACGCAGCCGAAGGGCGAACCCCTGCCGCTGGTCAACCTGATGGCGGAATGTGGCCTGCGCCGGCTGGCGACGCAGGCTCTGACGGAGGCCGGCATCGCCTGGCGCGAGGCCTTCATCGGGGGCGGCATGGCGGCGGTTCTGGCGGCCGTTCAGGGCGGGCTCGGCGTCTCGCCGCTGGCGGCGCGGATCGCTCCCCCAGGCGCGGTCGATGTCCAGGCGGAGTGGGGCCTGCCTTCGCTGGGGCAATCCGACGTCGTCCTGCGCAGCAACGTCTCGACGCCGCGCGGCAACGCGCTCGTCCGGGAGCTTGCTGCCGCGTTCAGGGCAGGGCGCTGAGGCTGCTCACCCCTTGGGAAACTCCAGCCCCATCTCGCGGTAGCGTTCCGGGTCGTCGCTCCAGTTCTCGCGCACCTTCACGAACAGGAAGAGATGCACCTTGGCCTCGGCCGCCTCCGAAATCTCGATGCGCGCCTTTTGGCCGATCGCCTTGATCGTCTGGCCGCCTTCTCCGAGCACGATCTTCCGCTGGCCCTCGCGCTCGACATAGATCGTTTGCTCGATGCGCACCGATCCGTCCGGCCGTTCCTGCCACTGTTCGGTCTCGACGGTGGAGCGATAGGGCAGCTCGTCATGCAGCCGCTCGAAGATCTTCTCCCGCGTGATCTCGGCTGCGAGGAAGCGCAAGGGCGCGTCCGAGATCTGGTCCTCCGGATAGAGCCAGGGACCCAGCGGCAGCCGCGTCTCCAGCCAGCTCATGATGTCCTTGCAGCCATAGCCGGTCAGGGCCGCGATCATGAAGGTCGCCTCGAACGTGCCCTGCTCGTTCACTTTCGTGGTGATCTCGAGCAGCTTTTCCTTCGCCACCGTGTCGATCTTGTTGAGGATCAGGAATTTCGGCTGTTTCAGCTCGGCGAGCTTCTCCAGCAGCCGCGTGTTCTCCTCATGGGCGAAGCGCTCGACATCGATCAGCACGCCGATCAGGTCTGCGTCGGTGGCCCCGCCCCAGGCGCTCGTCACCATGGCGCGGTCGAGCCTGCGCTTGGGCGCGAAGATGCCCGGCGTGTCGACGAAGATCACCTGCGCCGGCCCCGACAGCGCGATGCCGCGCACCTGCGTGCGCGTCGTCTGCACCTTGCGCGAGACGATCGAGACCTTCGCCCCGACGAGCTGGTTCAGCAGGGTCGATTTGCCGGCATTGGGTGCGCCGATCAGCGCCACGAAGCCGCAGCGCGTCGTGCGGGTCTTGTCCAGAGGGGTTTTGTCCAGAAGATTGTCCGGCTCAGCCATGATCGTTCTCCTGTTGCTCGGCCCAGAGGCCTTCCCGGCGAAGAAAGGCTTCCGCCGCAGCCTGTTCGGCGAACCGCTTGGACGGCCCCTGCGCCTCGGCGTCGGTCAGGCCGACGATCCGCGCCGCGACCCGGAAAACCGGCGCATGATCGGGGCCGGACCGGCCGCGCTCGCTATAGGTCGGGGTCGGGTAGCCCTTGCCTTGCGCCCATTCCTGCAGCGCCGTCTTGGCGTCGCGCAAGGGCCGCACCGGTTTCAGCAACCGCTCGCCCAGCGCCCGTTCGACCAGCGCCCGCGCCGCGTCATAGCCGCCATCGATGAAGACCGCGCCGATGATCGCCTCGCAGGCATCGGCCAGGATCGCCTTGTTCTTGCGCGCGCCGCCGAGGATCTCGCCCTCGCCGAGCCGCATGAAGCTGCCGAGATCCCAGCCCAGCGCCACCTCGGCGCAGGTTTCCTTGCGCACCAGGTCGGCGAGCCGGCGCGACATGTCGCCTTCCTCGGCCAGAGGATAGCGCGCAAACAGCATGTCGGCGACGCTGAGGCCCAGCACCCGGTCGCCGAGGAATTCGAGCCGCTGGTAGCTCTCCAGCCGCGGGCCGTCATGGCTCATATGGGTCAGCGCCGCGATCAGCAGCGTTCGATCGGCGAAGCTGTGGCCGAGCGTCGCCTCGAGCCGCGCCAGATCTTGCCGCGCGAGCTCTGGCGCCTTGCGCGCGCCGTCGCTGCTCTTGCTCACTTGATCCCGCTGAACAGGCGGCCCCAGCGCACGGTCCAGGGCCATTCCCAGATGCGCCAGGCCGAGGCCCCGTCCTCGATCGAGAAGAAGATGATCTCGGCCCGGCCGACGAAGTTCTCGAACGGCACGAATCCGACGCTGCGGTCGCGCGAATCGAGCGAGTTGTCGCGATTGTCGCCCATCATGAAGAAATGGCCGGCCGGCACGGCGAACACGGCAGTGTTGTCGAAGGTGCCGGTGTCGCCTTCGTTCTCGATGATCTGATGGCTGACGCCGTTGGGCAGCGTCTCGCGATAATGCATCACCGGCCGGCTGCGGCCCCAATTGTCCTGGGCGACATAGTCCGCGATGCGCTCGCGCTTCACGGCCGTATTGTTGATGTGCAGGATGCCGTTGATCATCTGGATACGGTCGCCGGGCAGGCCGATGACGCGCTTGATATAGTCCGTGCTGTTGTCGGTCGGCAGTTTGAAGACGGCGATGTCGCCGCGCTTGGGCTCGGCGGCCCAGACCCGGCCGGAGAAAAGCGGCGGGCTGAACGGAACAGAATGCTTGGAATAGCCGTATGTATACTTCGAGACGAACAGGTAGTCCCCGATCAGCAGCGTCGGGATCAGCGAGCCCGACGGAATGTTGAACGGCTGGAACAACAGAGTGCGGATGACGAGCGCGATCAGAAGGGCCTGGACGACGACCTTGATCGTCTCGAGAACGCCGCCCTCGTCCTTGGCGGGCTTGTCCCGGGCCGTCTTGTTCTTGATCTCGGCGTCGTTGGCCACGCGGGCGCTCCTGTCCAGGCTGTCAGGGGGCGGTCTAGCCCACTCTTGCGCGCCCGACAACGGCGCTGCCGCATCCGATGCCGGCGTCGCCGGAGTCCGTATGCGCCCTGGCCGACTTCGCAGGCAATTGCGTCTTTTGATGGCGACGGCTTTGGCGCGCCGTGGTCAAAGTCCCGCGCATGATCGGAATCGTGGGCTCGCAGGATACCCGACCGGTCGGCGTGACGGCTTCTCGCTGCACCAAGCCGCGACGCGGCCTTGCTGACCTCATGACCCGGCTGGTTTCACCGTCCGCCGATACATCGCGCGCGCTCGTCGGCCTGGCCGTCGCGCTGTTCGCCTTTGCCACGGCGCTGGCTCTGCGTTTCGGTCTCGACGAAGTCCTGCCGCCCGGTTTCCCGTTCCTGACCTTCTTTCCGGCGGTCATTATCACGGCCGTCTTCTGCGGGGTCTGGGCCGGCTCGTTCTGCGCGGTGCTGTGCGGGCTTGCGGCCTGGTACTGGTTTATCCCGCCGTCGGGTTTCGGGCTCGAGGGCCAGAGTGCGCTGGCGATGGGCTTTTATCTCTTCATCGTCGTGGTCGACATCGCGCTGATTCATGTCATGCACCGGGCGATGCACCGTCTCCGGCAGGAGAAGGCGCATTCGGCGGGCATGGCCGAACAGCAGCGCACCATGTTCGAGGAGTTGCAGCACCGCGTCGCCAACAACATGGCCTTCGTCGCGAGCCTGCTCAACATGTCGCGCCGGCGCATCGCTCAGGACCCGGCCGCCGCGCCCCTTGTGATCGACGAGGCGCGCGCCCGCATCGAGACCATGGCGCGCATCCACCGCCGCCTGCACGATCCCAACAGCGTCGATCTCGCCGTCGGCGTCTATCTCGACGAACTCTGCCGCGACGTTCTCTCGGCCTCGGGCGCGCAGGGTGTCGCCTGCACGGTCGAGGCGCCGGTGATGACGCTGGATATCCGCACGCTGACGGCGCTCTCGCTCTTCGTCACCGAGGTGATGACCAATTCGATCAAGCACGCATTTCCAGAGGGACGGCCGGGCTCGATCGGCGTCCGGCTGGAGCGTCGGGACGACAGCACGCTCGAACTGACCATCGCCGACGACGGCATCGGCCTTGCTCCCCACAGCGTCGCCAAACCCGGCCACGGCCTGGGCCTGCGCATCATCAAGGCGTTGGCGGCGCAACTCCGTGGCGACTATGCCGTCGAGAGCGTCTCGGGCACGACGACGCGCCTGGTCTTTCCGGGCTGAGGGCGGGCGGCCGCCTGCCTCGTTCTATGCTGCTCAACGCCAGTCCACCCAACGGCCGTGGAAATCGGCACGGCCAAGCTCGCGCTCGCACCCGCCGGGCCAGTCGGTGAGCGTCACAACGGCGCTGCCTTTCACCGCGTCGGGCTCCATGCGCAGCCAGAAGAGCGGGGTCTCCGAGGTCGCGACGGTTCCGGCACGCTCCATCGCGGCGGCGATCCGAGCCTTGGTCAGTTCGGGCAGATATTGCCACATGATAGTATGCATCAGCAGCCGCGCCCGTCCCTCGAAGGGGGGCTGCGCTAGCCGGGCTTCGACCCAATCGGCTGCGTCCGCCCGTTCGACCCGCCATGGCATCGCAGACGCAGCGTCGAAAGCGGCGGCCGTGGCCGCGAGGCGATCGGCCTGATCGGGCCATATGTAGGACATGACCCGCTCACGGTCGGCAGGATCGGACGGGTCGAGCGGGTTGAGATCGCAGGCGCGCCTTCCGGTCACCACGATCGGCGAATCCAGTGGCGGCAGGTTGCCACGCCAGTCGCTCCGAATTGTCACGCCAGCATCCGGCGCTCCCCAATCGGCTGCGCCCAACGCGTAGCGATAGCCTTCGAAGCCGAGATTGAGGCCGGCGCTCGCGCCGATCTCGATGACCTCCAGCGGCAGTCCCGTCTGCCGCGCAACGATCAGCGCGCCGCCGAGGAGAACCGCGCAGCGTTTGACCTCGTTCGTCTGCGGGGCGCTGTCCAGATGGGCCGTCAGAAAGGCATCATGATCGGCGATCGCCGCCGCGATCCCGCGCCACAATGCGTCCGGCCCCGGCGCCATCGGCGGGTAGAGCGCGGTCAACGCCTCGCATCGTCCGGAGCGCGCCAACGCGTTCAGACCGCCTGCGGCTCTCAGCGCCAGCGCATCGGCTTGCGGAACGCCGGGCCAGTTCAGGATGCGCGCTCCGAATCGGCTCCGCGCGTCGAGACGCTCGCCGAGAAGCTCACAGACGGTCGCGGTGAAGGGCGAGCCCATGCGTCGGCAGCCATTGGCCTGACCGGCGAAATCGTCGCGCGCCTGCTGGTCGCTCGCCGGCATCCGCGCCCTCTCCCCCGCTTATGGGCGAACCGCCCGCGCCTCGATCACCACGAAGGCCTGCGCCAGCGGCGGCTCGTCGGTCATCGTGACATGGACGATCGCCTCGAAACCCTCCGGCGTCATGGCTTTAAGCCGCGCCGCCGCCCCGCCCGTCAGCTTCAGCGTCGGCCGCCCGCCCGGCAGGTTGACCACCTCCATGTCGCGCCAGAACACGCCGGCGCGCAGGCCGGTGCCGAGCGCCTTGGAGCAGGCCTCCTTGGCGGCGAACCGCCGCGCATAGGATTCCGCCCGCGTTGCCCGCCGGTCGGATTTCGCCCGCTCGCCTGCGGTGAAGACGCGCTCGGTGAAGCGTTCGCCGAAGCGCGCCAGCGATTTCTCGATGCGGCGGATGTCGCAGAGGTCTGAGCCGATGCCGAGGATCATGGCGCTGGTTTACGCAGCCGCGCGCCCCGCGTCCATCGCCGCCCTGATCCTCGCGATCGCGGCCTCGAAGCCGACGAAGATCGCCTCACCGACCAGAAAATGCCCGATGTTGAACTCGATGAATTCCGGCACGGCCGCGAGCGTGCGGGCGGTGTCGTAGTCGAGCCCGTGGCCCGCATGGACCTCGATCCCGAGCGAGGCTGCGTAGGCCGCGCCGCGCGCCAGCCGCGCAAACTCGGCCTGCGCCTTGTCGCGATGCCCGTCCGCGACGGCATGGCACCATGTGCCGGTGTGCAACTCGACCACCGGCGCGCCGAGCCTGGCCGCCATTGCGATGGGCGCCTCGTCGGCCTCGATGAACAGCGAGACGCGGCAGCCGGCATCGCGCAGCCGCGCGATCTGGGGCGTCAGCGCCGCCTGCTGGCCGACCACGTCGAGCCCGCCTTCGGTCGTGCGCTCCTCGCGCTTTTCGGGCACGAGGCAGGCGGCGTGGGGCCGCAGGCGCTCGGCGAGTCCGATCATCTCGTCGGTCGCGGCCATTTCGAAATTCAGCGGCTTCGTCAGCTCGGCGGCGAGCCGTTCCATGTCGGCGTCGCGGATATGGCGGCGGTCCTCGCGCAGATGCGCGGTGATGCCGTCGGCCCCGGCCGCGATCGCCAGATGGGCCGCACGCACCGGGTCGGGCAGGGCGCCGCCGCGCGCGTTCCGCACCGTCGCGACATGGTCGATATTCACACCCAGCCGCAGCCGATCCATCGCGCGCATCCCCATCCCTGAGCATCGTGCATAGACCCTTGGACAAGGTCGCTCAAGGCAAGGTGTTTGATCGACGACGCCACGTTTGCTGATGGTTTCGACGATCGGCGCAACGCATTCTTCGCAATTTGGTAACCGCGCCGGCAGTCATCGCTCGCCCTGCGGCATCACCGAAGGCAATCGTAAACGCCCCGGCGCTAGCCTCCATGACGGGTAGAGACGACAAGAGTGGACGGGGCGACGTGCAGCTTGCAGTGAAATCGGACAGTTTCGAGCAGGATATCGCGCAAGATCGCCGCGACTCGAGCCAGGTCGCCGAGCGCGCCCTCGGCCGCGTCATCTCCTGCGACGGCTCGCGCGCGACCATCGCCAGCGCGGTTTCCGGCGCGAGCCGGCTCGGACCCGATTCCTGGACGATCGGCAAGCTGATCTCGGTCAATCTCGGCCACACCCGTCTCGTCGGGCTGGTCTACCAGATGCGCGCCGTGAAGAGCGCCTGGGACGAGACCGGCGACAACGCCATCCATATCGACATCGAACTGCTCGGGGAGGTCGTCGAGGCGCAAGGCGGCGGGACGCGCTTCCAGTCCGGCATCTCGACCTACCCGCCGATCGGCACGCTGGCGCATCGCATCCGCGCCGGCGATCTGGCGCTGGTCCATGACCTTGGAGCCCGCCAGGGCGTCACGATCGGCGCGCTGACTCAGGATGCGGGCATTCCAGCCACCGTCTGCATCGAGGACATGCTGGCGCGGCATTTCGCCATTCTGGGCACCACGGGCGTCGGCAAGTCGAGCGCGGTCGCCCTGCTCCTGCGCCGCGCGATCGCGGTCAAGCCGAAGCTGCGCGTGCTGATCCTCGATCCGCACAACGAATACGCCCATGCCTTCCCCGACAGATCGGTGACGATCGAGGCCGACACTCTCGATCTGCCGTTCTGGATGTTCCGGCTCGACGAATTCGCCGATGTCGTCTTCCGTGGCCGCCCGGCGATGGACGACGAGGCCGATATCCTGCGCGAGGTCGTCGCAAGCGCGCGCGGTCGCTATCGCGCCGTGGCGAGCCATGATCTGTCGCGCGACCTCGGCGCGTCGTTGCTGAAGCGCCCGCTCGACGCCAATGCGCCGCGCCCGACGACTGAGTCCGCGGCAGGGTCCGCCGACGCGCCGACGCCCTATCGGATGAAGGATGCGCTGGCGATCATTGATGAACTGATCGGCCTGCACGAAATCCGCTATCCGCGCGCCGCCTTGCGCTCGCTCCGGGTCCGCCTGGAAGCGCTCTACGGCGACCCGCGCTATCATTTCATGTTCGCCCGCGCCAACATGATCGAGACCATGGCCCCGGTCATCGGCCAGATCTTCCGGCTGCCGCATCACGGCCGGCCGATCAGCGTGTTCCAGTTGGCCGGCCTGCCGTCCGAGGTCGTCAACGCGGTCGCCTCCGTGCTCGCGCGTCTCGCCTTCGATCTCGCTCTGGCGAGCCAGGGCGGCTACGAAATCCTGCTGCTCTGCGAGGAGGCGCATCGCTATGTGCCCTCGGACTCGGCCCTGGGCTTCGCGCCGACGCGCCAGGCGATCGCCCGCATCGCCAAGGAGGGCCGTAAATATGGCTGCTATCTCGGCGTGGTGACGCAGCGCCCCGGCGAGCTCGATTCGACGATCCTGTCGCAATGCTCGACCATCTTCGCGATGCGGCTCGCCAATGAGCGCGACCAGCAGATCATTCGCTCGGCCATCGCCGATGCGTCGGCGAGCACGATCGCCTTCCTGTCGTCGATCGGCAATCGCGAGGCGATCGCCTTTGGCGAGGGCGTCGCGACGACGATGCGGATACGCTTTGCCGAGTTGCAGCCGCACGAGCTGCCGGAAATGACGCTGGCGCATGGCGGCGCTGCTCCGCGCGGCGAGCCGTTGCTGGAGGAGATGATCCGGCGGATGCGCGGGACAAGCTGAGGCAAGCTGGGCTCGCGGTCGGAGAAATCTTGCATCGCTCCTGCTTTGCCTGTATGGCCCGGACCAACTCATTCTCCCTGCATCGCCGAGACTGGAAGGAGCCGCACCATGGCTCGCGTCACCGTTGAAGACTGCATCGACAAGATCGACAACCGCTTCGAGCTCGTCCTGCTCGCGAGCCATCGCGCCCGCATGATCCAGTCGGGCTCGCCGATCCTGGTCAACCGCGACAACGACAAGAACCCGGTCGTGGCGCTGCGCGAGATCGCCGACGAGAAGCTGAAGCCCGAGGATCTGAAGGAAGACCTGATCCACTCGCTGCAGAAGCATGTCGAGGTCGACGAGCCCGAGCAGGAGACCGTGCCGCTGCTGGCGGCGCCGAACGGCTCCACCTCCGACACCGAGGTTCAGTTCGACCGCATGAGCGAGGACGACCTGCTGCGCGGCCTCGATGGTCTCGTGCCGCCGACCGAGAGCGCCGACGACGAGGATTGATCCGTCCGGGCCATTGCGCTCTTCGACGGGATCGATTTCTTCACCGCATATGCTAAAGCCCGGCCCTGCCGGGCTTTTTCATGCCTGCCATCCGGGAATTCGCCTTGCCGCCTGCCCCGCCCGCACCGATATTGAAGCGCAGAAGGAAAAACGGCGTGGAAACGGTCAGGCTGGTGAGAGGCCCCGCATGGGCATGATGCGGCAATACGAGCTCGTCGACCGGGTCAGGAGCTACAACCCCAACACCGACGAAGACCTGCTCAACCGGGCCTATGTCTACGCCATGCGGGCGCATGGCACCCAGAAGCGCGCCTCCGGCGATCCCTTCTTCGCCCATCCGCTCGAAGTCGCGGCGCTGCTGACCGACCTCAAGCTCGACGATGCCACCATCGTCGCAGCCGTCCTGCACGACACGGTCGAGGACACAGCCGCCACGCTCGAAGAGATCGAGAGCATGTTCGGCCCCGATATCCGCCGGCTGGTGGACGGGCTGACCAAGATCAAGAAGCTCGACCTCGTCTCCAAAAAGGCCGCCCAGGGCGAGAATTTCCGCAAGCTCCTGCTCGCCATCGTCGACGATGTCCGTGTGCTGCTGGTGAAGCTCGCCGACCGGCTGCACAACATGCGCACGCTGCACTACATGGCGCCGGAAAAGCGCCTGCGCATCGCCGAGGAGACGGCCGAGATCTACGCCCCGCTTGCCGGCCGGATGGGCATGCAGGAACTCCGCGAAGAGCTGGAGGAGCTGGCCTTCCGCCACATCAAGCCCGAGGCGCATGCGACCGTCACCAAGCGGCTGGAGGAGGTGACCGAGCGCGAGGGCAAGGTCATCGGCGAGATTGAGCGCGACCTGAAGGACAAGCTCGCCGCGCGCGGCATTCATGCGGAGGTTTCGGGGCGGCGCAAGCGCCCATACTCGATCTGGAAGAAGATGGAGCGCAAATCGGTCTCCTTCGAGCAACTCTCCGACATTTTCGGCTTCCGCGTGCTCGTCGACCAGCCCGAGGATTGCTACCGCGTGCTCGGCATCGTCCACATGACCTGGCCGATGGTGCCCGGCCGCTACAAGGACTACATCTCGACGCCCAAGCAGAACGACTACCGCTCGATCCACACCACCGTGGTCGGGCCGGGCCATAGCCGCGTCGAACTGCAGATCCGCACCGACACCATGGACCGCATCGCCGAATACGGCATCGCGGCGCATGCCCACTACAAGGACGGCCGCACCACCGAACTCGCGCAGTATGCCGATGAGAGCCGGGCCTATCAGTGGCTCAGGCGCACGGTCGATCTGCTGGCCGAGGGCGACAGCCCCGAGGAGTTCCTCGAGCACACCAAGCTCGAGCTTTTCCACGATCAGGTCTTCTGCTTCACGCCCAAGGGCCGGCTCATCGCCCTGCCGCGTGGGGCGACGCCGATCGACTTCGCCTATGCGGTCCACACCGATGTCGGCAACAGCGCGGTCGGCGCCAAGATCAACGGCCGCATCGCCCCCCTGCTGACCGAACTGGCGAATGGCGACGAGGTCGAGATCACCCGCGCCGAGGGCCAGGCGCCGCCGGCCGCCTGGGAATCGCTCGTCGTCACCGGCAAGGCACGCGCCGCCATCCGCCGCGCCACGCGCACAGCCGTGCGCCGCCAATATGCCGGGCTCGGCCGCCAGATTCTGGAGCGCGCCTTCTCGCGCGCCGAGCGCGTCTTCTCCGACGACAAGCTCAAGGCCGCGCTGAAGCGGCTCGCGCGCACGGCGGTCGACGACGTGCTCGCGGCGGTCGGGCGCGGCGAGATGTATTCCGGCGACGTCGTCAAGGCGGTCTATCCCGATCTGGAGCCCGAGAAGCGCTCCCCTCCCGAGCCCAAGGCTGGCCCAGGCGCCGGCAACGGCAAGGGCTGGTTCGAGCTGCGCAAGGGCGACAATCTCAAGTTCAAGCTGCCGGGCGAGACGCCCGAGACCGACGCGATCCCGATCCGGGGGCTGGGCGGCGACCTGCCGGTGCGCTTCGCGCCCGATGGCGGCGCGGTGCCGGGCGACCGCATCGTCGGCATCCTGACGCCCGGCGAGGGCGTCACCATCTACCCGATCCAGTCGACCGCGCTGGCCGACTTCGACAACGAGCCCGACCGCTGGCTCGATGTCCGCTGGGATCTCGACGACAAGGCGCCGCAGCGCTTCCCGGCCCGGATCGCGCTGAAATCGATCAACGAGCCCGGCTCGCTCGCCCAGATCACCACCACCATCGCCGAGCATGACGGCAATATCGACGCCGTGGCGATGGTCAGGCCCAACCCGGACTTCACCGACGTCACCATCGACCTGACGGTCTGGGACCTGAAACATCTCAGCGCCATCATCAGCGAACTGCGCCAGAAGCGCGTAATCAGCCGCGTGGAGCGCGTGGTTGGGTAGGGTGCGCACCTTGGGCGAAGGGCGCATGAACCCCTCCCCCTTGTGGGGAGGGGCAGGGGTGGGGGGCGAACGACCGGGTGAGCGCTCACCAAGCGGGACGCCCCCCATCCCCATACCCTTCCCCACCAGGGGGAAGGGAGGAGTCTGCTTCGGTTGGCGCGGCAGTCAGCGGCAGGCGTGGTTGCGTCGGTGGCGTTGCCCCGGCGTCTTCGCGTCCGGCTGGCGCTGACCGATGGAATGGACCGACCACGGCACGATCATCGGGCAGCGCCAGCATGGCGAGGCGTCGGTGATCCTGGAGGTGATGACAGCAAACCACGGCCGCCATCTCGGCCTCGTGCGCGGCGGCCGCTCTGCTAGGAAGCAGGCGGCGCTGCAGCCCGGCAACGCGATCTCCGTCACCTGGCGGGCGCGGATCGACGAGCATCTCGGCGAATACCGGGTCGAACTCCTGACCTCGCATGCCGCCCGGCTGATCGAGGCCCCGGTCGCGCTCTACGGGCTCGCGACCGTGTCGGCCCTGCTGCGCCTGCTGCCCGAGCGCGATCCCCATCCCGGCCTCCATGAGGCGCTGGTGGTTCTCGTCGAGCATCTGCACGAGCCCGCGCTCGCGCCGGCGCTGGTGGTGCGCTTCGAGATCGCGATGCTGGGCGAGCTGGGGTTCGGCCTCGACCTGGCGCGCTGCGCCGTCACGGGAAGCATGGACGATCTCAGCCATGTCTCGCCGAAATCCGGCAAGGCGGTCAGCCGCGCGGCGGCTTCGCCCTATCTCGACCGCCTGCTGGCGTTGCCGGCTTTTCTCTCGGAAGGGCAGGGCGGACGGATGCCCTCCGTCGCCGACATCGCGGCGGGCTTTGCGCTGACCGGCCATTTCCTGCGCCGCCACCTCTGGGAGCCGCGCGGGCTGCTGGAGCCGGCGGAACGGGCGCGACTGGTCGAACTCGCAGCGAAAATCCACTGATTTCTTGCCGTTTCGAGCCGGGTCGGCCTGGCTGCGCTTGCATCGGCTCGGCATGGTCGTGCCAAGTGATTCGAACGCTACCCTTCAGCCCTCATCCTGAGGAGCGAGCTTTGCTCGCGTCTCGAAGGATGCTCCAGCCCGCGCCTTCTGGAACATCCTTCGAGACGCCGCTGGCGCGGCTCCTCAGGATGAGGGGTGAGGGGAAAACCATCGCGAGTACTGGACTTAAACCATGGGCAAGCCCGTCGAGCCGCCGCCGGAGGATGAATCCGAGCGCATCGATCTGAAGACCGCGCTGGAGGAGCGCTATCTCGCCTATGCGCTCTCCACCATCATGCACCGGGCTCTGCCGGATGCCCGCGACGGGCTGAAGCCCGTCCATCGCCGTATCCTGCATGCGATGCGGCTGCTGCGGCTCGACCCCGGCCAGATGCACAAGAAATGCGCCCGCATCGTCGGCGACGTCATCGGCAAGTTCCATCCCCATGGCGACCAGTCGGTCTACGACGCGCTGGTCCGGCTCGCGCAGGATTTCGCCCAGCGCTATCCGCTCGTCGACGGGCAGGGCAATTTCGGCAATATCGACGGCGATAACGCCGCCGCCTACCGCTACACCGAAGCGCGTATGACCGAGGTCGCGCGCCTCCTGCTCGACGGCATCGAGGAGGACGCGGTCGATTTCCGCGAGACCTACAACGGCGAGGACGAGGAGCCGGTCGTACTCCCGGCCGCCTTCCCGAACCTGCTGGCGAACGGCTCGCAGGGCATTGCGGTCGGCATGGCGACCTCGATCCCGCCCCATAACGCCGCCGAACTCTGCGACGCGGCGCTCTATCTGATCCAGCATCCCGAGGCGACCTCCGAACAGCTGATGACCTTCGTGCCGGGGCCGGATTTCCCGACCGGCGGCATCATCGTCGAGACCCGCGCCTCGATGATCGAGACCTACCGCACCGGGCGCGGCGCCTTTCGCACCCGCGCGCGCTGGCATGTCGAGGATCTCGGCCGGGGCACCTGGGTCGTGATCGTCACGGAAGTGCCCTACATGGTTCAGAAGGGCCGGCTGATCGAGAAGCTGGCCGAGCTCTTCAACGACAAGAAGCTGCCGCTGGTCGCCGACATCCGCGACGAATCGGCCGAGGACATCCGCGTCGTCATCGAACCGCGCGCCCGCACCGTCGACGCCAATCTGATGATGGAACAGCTCTTCCGGCTGACCGAGCTGGAAGCCCGCATCTCGATGAACATGAACGTGCTGACGGGCGGGCTGGTGCCGCGCGTGCTGGGTCTCAACGAGGCCCTGCGCGCCTGGCTCGACCACCGCCGCGAGGTGCTGCTGCGCCGCTCGCGCTTCAGGCTGGGGCAGATCGAGAAGCGGCTGGAAATCCTGCGCGGCCTGCTGATCGTCTATCTCGACCTCGATCGCGTCATCAAGATCATCCGCGAAGAGGACGAGCCCAAGCTCGAGCTGATGCGCTATTTCGAGCTGTCGGAGGTGCAGGCCAACGCGATCCTCGACACCCGCCTGCGCGCGCTACGCAAGCTGGAGGAGATGGCGCTCAAGACCGAACTCGACGAATTGACCGTCGAGAAAGGCCAGATCGAGGCGTTGCTGGGTTCCGATGCGACGCAGTGGAAGATGATCGCCCACGACATCCGCGCCGTGAAGAAGCTGTTCGGCCCCGAGACCGCGATCGGCAAGCGCCGCACCTCCTTCGCCGACATGCCAGACACCACCGATATCGACTTCGCCCAGGCCATGGTCGAGCGCGAGCCGGTGACGGTCGTCATCACCAAGAAGGGCTGGATCCGGGCGCTGAAGGGCCATGTCCAGGATCTTTCGACGCTCGCGTTCAAGGGCGATGACGGGTTGAAGCTCGCCTTCTTCACCGAGACGACGGCGAAGATCCTGGTGCTCGCATCGAACGGCAAAGTCTTCACGCTGGAGGCCTCGAAGCTGCCGGGCGGGCGCGGTTTTGGCGATCCCATCAGGCTGATGATCGAGCTGGAGGAGCATGCCGGCATCGTCTCGGCATTCCCCTACCGGCCGGGCCTCAAGCTGCTGATGGTGACGACGGACGGCCGCGGCTTCGTCGCCCCCACCGACGACATCGTCGCCAATACCCGCAAAGGGCGGCAGGTGCTGAACGTCGAGATGCCGGTCGAGGCGCTGCTGGCCGTGCCCGCCGAGGGCGACCATGTCGCGGTCATCGGCGAGAACCGCAAGCTCGTCTGCTTCCCGCTCGTCGAGATCGCCGAAATGGCGCGCGGCAAGGGCGTGCGGCTGCAGCGCTACAAGGATGGCGGCCTCTCCGACGCCAAGGCCTTCACACTGAGCGACGGCCTGACCTGGCGCGACACCTCGGGCCGGACCTGGACCGTGGCGCAGAGCGAGCTGACCGAATGGATCGGGCACCGGGGCGAGGCGGGCCGCCTGCCGCCCAAGGGCTTCCCGAAGAGTAATAAGTTCGTGGGGTAAGGGGTTCTTCCCTTCCCCCCCTTGCGGGGGAAGGTGGCAGCGCGAAGCGCTGACGGATGAGGGGTCGCGCTACGCTCTCATGATTGATCGAGGTGGAGCGCCTATCGGCAAGCGCAGGGCGACCCCTCATCCGCCCCTGCCGGGGCACCTTCTCCCGCAAGGGGAGAAGGAAAGCGGCGTCGATCATCCAACAAAAAGCTTTTTCGAACAGAGACTTGCGTCACGGCGCGGAATCACCCCCGCAACGCCTTGACTCAAACCCTCAGCGGATCGGCGCGCCGACGACGCCGACTTCCAGCCCCAGCGTCAGCTTGTCCGTCACCGCCCATTCGACGCCGGCGCGCGCTTCGGGCCTGACGGCGAGCTCGCTGCGCGAGAACGGCCCGGAGAACGAATTCGCGCCGAAGCGCCAGCTTTCGTTGACGGCCGTCGCGCCGACCTTGGTGTAGAGCAGCACTTCGGGCGTCACGAGAACGCCGGTCTTGATCTGGAACGTCCCGGCGAAGTCGCGGCTATAGGCCGTGCTGTTGAAGCCCGGCGTGGCATAGCCGCCGATCGCAGGCATGTAATCGACCGCGCCGACGATGCCGTAGATGACATTGCCGTCGCGCCACATCTTGCCGGCTTCCAGCCCGATCGTCGGCCCGGCCTGCGTGCCCGACCGTTTCGACGTGCTGACCTGGAAGCCCGTCGAGATGCGGGCATAGGAGCCGTCCCATTTCACGCCGCCGGGCGCCAGCGTCGGCTCCGACCAGGCGAAAGAGGGAACGGTGGCAAAACCCGTCATCGGCAGAAAGGCCTGCGCCTGCGCCGCCGCGCCGCCGAGAAGCAGAGCGCAAAGCGCGCCGCAGGAAACCGAAACTCTCACGTCGAACCCGTCCTCGTCGCGTCTGCCTTCAAGGCTAGCAGAAGGTCGCCCGATTGTCGCGGATTTGTGGCGCGGCAATGCGGCAAGGGAAGCTGGCTTCAGTTCAGCTTGGTCTTGAGCTTGAGGAAGCGCAGCGTCCGGTCGGCGGTGGCCGCATCGAGCCGCTTGTAGTTGGCCAGCGCGTCGTCGAGATCCTGCGAGGAGAAGTAGAGCCGCCGGCTGCGCAGTTCCAGCAGCGCGCGGAAGGCGTCCTCGCCGATGGCGAGCGAGCGGCAGATCACCGCGATGCCGCTGACGTCGCGCTGCATCAGCACGCGCAACGCCTGCTCGGTGCTGATCGCACCAGCCTGGGCCAGCACCTGCGCCAGATGATAGGCGCGGTCGTCCTCGGCCAGCATGGTGACGACATCGTCGAGTTCGCGGACGGACGCCGTCAGGTCGGCCAGCAGCAGCTTCACCTCGAGGCGCTGCTGGCGCGCCTGCTGCGCCATCGATGCGCCGTCCGCCGTTTGCGCGGCGCTGCCGTCGTTCAACTGTCTGACGATCTGGAGAACGCGCTGCGCCCGCTGCGGCGACAGGTCGGAACGGCGCGCCAGCGCGCCGGCAATGCTCGAATCGTCTCCGCCGCGCTGCAGCAGCCGGTCGAATCCGCCTTCCGAGAACGACGCGCCCTCGTTGGCGCTGACGGTCTGCAGCACGTCGCGGTCGCCGCGCTGGACGAGGATGTCGGTCAGGCCCTCGGAGAGCCGCGCGCGCTCGGCGATGGCGACGAGATGAGCTTGCGACTGGCTGACGGCGATGGCGGCGAGATCGGTGTCGCTCAACACCGGCGAGAGCTTCAGCACGAGCCGCGCCACGTCGGAATCGCTGTCGCTCGCCAGCGTCACGGCGACCTCGCGCGGCAGGCTCGGCACGGCCGCCACCTGATCGGCATAGCCCTTGCGGTCGGCGCTTTCGAGATGGGAGAGCGAATGGACGGCGATCTCGCCATAGTGCGCCTTGGCGAGTTCGGTCGGCTCCTCGTCGAGCAGGAACAGGTCCGTGACGGCATTGAGCAGCTGCCGCCGGGAATCCGACGACATGTCGGCCGGCATCCGGGTCAGATTACGCAGCATCAAGCCCCCCAAGGCAATCGTTCAGCACGAAGACTTTGCTGTAGGCCGACTTGATTTACTCTTAATCCGCTTGCCGAATTACAGGTTGGGAGCGCGTATACTATCTCGGAGTGCGGTTCCGCAAAATACAATCACAGGTTGTATTATTGCGGTTTGAGCCGCTGGCTTCATCCCGCCGGCAGGCAGGCCGGCCCGAGCGGCTCGAAGCTCTTATAGGTCAGGATGAACTCCTGGTGGCCAAGCTCCTCGGACTTCGTCCGCGCGCCCTGCGCCAGCGAGACGACGAGATCGCGGATCTCGGTCCCGACCTCGTCGAGCCCGGCGCGGCCTTCCAGGATTCGCCCGGCATCGACATCCATGTCGTCGGCCATCCGGCGATAGGTCTCCGGATTGGCGCAGATCTTGACCACGGGAGAGATCGCCGATCCGACGACCGAGCCCCGCCCCGTGACGAAGAGCACGCAATGCGCGCCGCAGGCGATCAGCTCGGCGATTTCGGCATTGTCGTTGATGTTGGGGAAGCCGAAGCGCACCTCGCCATCGGGCACGACGTCGAGCAGGTAGAGCCCCCCGCGCGGTGGGATATCGCCGGGCTTGAGCAGGCCCGAGATCGGCGAGGCCCCGGACTTGGCATAGGCGCCCATCGACTTTTCCTCGATGGTCGACAGGCCCCCCTCGGCATTGCCGGCGGCAAAGGAGCCGTAGCCAAGGGTCGCATAGTAGCGCGCCGCCTTCGCCACCGACTGTTCCAGCACGACGCCGAGCTCGGGCGTGATCGCGCGCGCCGCCATGATGTGCTCGCAGCCGATCAGCTCACCGGTTTCCTCGAATATGCAGGCGGCGCCCTCGGCGATAAGATGGTCGAAGGCGCGCCCCGCCGCCGGGTTGCCGGTGATGCCCGAGGTGCCGTCCGAGCCGCCGCAGACGGTGCCGACGATCAGCTCGGAGGCGGCCATGGCCACGGTCTCCTGCGTATCGAGCAGCGTGCGCTGCGCCTCGATCCAGGAGCGGCCTTCTTTGATCGAGGCGCGGGTGCCGCCCGTGCCCTGGATGATCAGCGTCTTCACGGGGCGTCCCGAGGCCGCCACGACCCGCTCCAGCGCGTATTTGTTGAAGCTCTCGCAACCGAGCGAGACCAGCAGCACAGCCCCGACATTGGGATGGGTGCAGAGCCGCTCCATCATCTTTTCGGCGTAGCCGTTGGGGTAGCAGCCGGGAAAGCCGATGACGTGGACGCCTTCCTCGCGCCAGGGCAGGGCGATCTCGCGGGCGACGTGATGGGCGCATTCGACGAGATAGGCCACCGCCACGACATTGCGGATGCCCTTGCGCCCGTCGGAGCGGAGATAGCCGCGCATGGCGGTCATGATTCTGCTCCCTCGCTCGCCGGAGCTTCCCTTCTCCCCTTGCGGGAGAAGGTGGCGCGTAGCGCCGGATGAGGGGTGGTCGCGCCCTGTCCGTTCGACGCATTGCCGCGATCATCGGAAAACATTGTGCGACCCCTCATCCGGCCGCTCCGCGGCCACCTTCTCCCGCAAGGGGAGAAGGATTCCCCGCCGCCCGCTCATCTTCCAGATGATAGGTCGGCGTGTAGTCGCTCTTCATGTTGTGGACATGGACATGGCTGCCCGCGGCAATGCTCTGCGTCGCCACCCCGATCGGCGCGCCGTATTTCAGGATTTTTTCGCCGGCAGCGATGGTGCGGCGCGCGACCTTGTGGGCGAGTGCGATGTCGCGGTCGAGCGCGGCCGGGCCTGCCCCCGTCTCGACCGTCTCGCCGGCCTTCAGCCGAAGCCGGGCGACGAAGACATTGTCGCGCGGGTCGAGCAGGATCAGGCGGCTGTCATGCGTCATCAGAACTTGCCGTATTGCAGATAGGCCTCCTTCGGATCCATTCCCGAAAGGATCGCGCTGCGGACCTTGTTCTCGGTGCCGATCGCGGCTTCGGCCTTCTCCAGCACCTCCTCGATCACCTCGACGGGGATGCGCACGATGCCGTCGCGATCGCCCAGAATGTAGTCGCCCGGCCTGATCCAGACCTCGCCGATCTTGACCGGCTCGTCGATCGCCTTGGGCAACCAGACGCCGACGATGTCGCGCGGCGTATAGGCCTTGAAGAAGGCCTGAAACCCCATCTCGATCATGAACTCGGTGTCCCGCGAGAGCCCGTCGATGACGCAGCCGCGCACGCCCTTGTTCTTCAGCGTCTCGGCCGAGAGCTCGCCCATCAGCGCGACCTCCTCGGTATTGGGTTGGCAGACCCAGACATGGCCGGGCTTTGCAGCCGAGAGCAGGCCGGTCCAGCCCAGCAGCGTCTCATGCGCGTCGAACGCGCCGGTCTTGCCCTCGACGGTGAAGGCGGGACCTGCGAGCTTCTCGCCCGGCAGCAACGGCCGCAGTTCCGGCGGCAGGGTGAAGTCGGAGAGGCCCATGGCCCGCATCATGTCGTGGATGATGCCGGTGTAGCAGCGCGACAGGCGCTGGGTCAGGTCGTCGCTCATAAATCCTCCCGTGCAGGCTTGTCTCGCCTGTCATCGGGCCAGAGTGGGCGCAAGACCGGCGCTTGGGCAAGTGCGTCTGGCGCGCAGCAAGGATGCGTTTCAATCGGTTTAGGCTGGCTCAGCCGACGCGTTCCCAGCCCTGCGGGCTCAGCCGCTCCTGCGGCAGGAAGCGCGCCTTGTAGGCCATCTTCGGCGATCCCTCGACCCAGTAGCCGAGATAGACATAAGGCAGGCCGAGTCGGCGGGCGCGCTCGATATGGTCCAGAACCATGAAGGTGCCGAGCGAGCGCGCCTCCAGAGAGGGGTCGAATACCGAATAGACCATGGAGAGCCCGTCGCTCAGCGTGTCGGTCAGCGCCATGGCGAAAAGGTCGCCCTGGCCCCGGCCGGTGAAGCCGGAATCGGGGCCGCGGCGGCGATATTCGATCAGCGACGTCTCGACATGGCTGTCCTCGATCATCATGGCGAAGTCGAGCGCCGACATCGTCGCCATGCCGCCCTCGGGGTGGCGCTCATCGAGATAGCCGCGAAACAGCGAATAATGCTCCGAGCGCGGCTGCGGCGGCAAAACCTCGCCGATCAGGTCGGTGTTATGCGAGAGCACCTTGCGGAAGCTGCGCGAGGGCCGGAAATCAGCGACGCGGACGCGGACCGACACGCAGGATCGGCAGGTCTCGCAGGCCGGGCGATAGGCGATGCTCTGCGAGCGCCGGAAGCCGCCCTGGCTCAGCACGTCGTTCAGGTCGCGCGCGCGGGCTCCCACGAGATGGGTGAAAACCTTGCGCTCCTCGCGCCCCGGCAGATAGGGGCACGCGGTCGGCGACGTCAGGTAGAATTGCGGGGCGTCCCGCAATGGCTTCGTCACGTTCGGCTGGCTCCGGACCTGCTTCGATCCGCAGTGTAGCAGGGGCGATGGCGGCGGCAACAAGCCGCCGCCGGAACTCAGGCCCGCACCACCACGAGCCCGGTCAGGATGTCGTGGCCCAGCCGCTTGTCGGCGCGCACGAAGCCGATCAGGACGTCCAGCACCCACAGGCCCACCGTGCCGGCAGCGATATAGAACAGCAGTGCATGCACGGCTGCCGCCAGTGCATCAGGCCGCCCGCCATTGACAGTCTCGACCCGCAATCCCGCCATCCGCATGCCCCAGGTCGCCTGCTTGCGCCCGCCGATCGTGATCGCGGCATAGACGAACGCGGTCGCCGCGACGGCCGGGAACAGCAACCAGCCGAGGCCCAAAGTCAGCACGCCGAGCACGGTGATCGCGAGGACGAGAAGCGAGCTCAACGCGAAGACGACGACGATGTCACCGATCCAAGCGAAGATGCGCGAGCCCATCACGCCGCTGACATCCTGCAGGGGGCGTTGCTCGATCGGCGTGATCGGGGAGGCGCCATAACGGGTGTCGCTCATCTTGGGTCGTGATCCTTCGCGGTGGCGGACGAAATTGCCCGCACGACATAATGTTTGATCGGCGTCCCGGTTCCGCAAGACCGCATCGCAAATAGTGGCGCGCTCAGCCGCCCGCCGCCTGCCCGCGCGGAAAAATCCGGCGTGGCGCATAGCCGTTCTCGCGCAGCGCGTGCTCGATCATGCGGCTGTGGTCGTCGCCGCGCGTCTCGACCGTGACGTCGAGCGTGACGCCCTTGGCCGGCACATCGAGGAAGAGCCTGCCATGGCTGACCTCGAGGATGTTGGCGCCCTCCGCGCCGAGCAGGCTCGCGACCTTGCCGAGCAGGCCCGGCCGGTCGCTGGTGGTCAGCCGGAAGGCGACGATGCGGTGCTCGCGCTCCAGTTCGCGCACCATGATCGCGGCCAGCAGGCGCGTGTCGATATTGCCGCCGCAGAGCACGAGCCCGACCTTGCGGCCGGCATAGCGCCCGGGCTCCTTCAGCATGGCCGCCAGCCCGGCCGCACCCGCGCCCTCGGCCAGCGTGTGCTGCAAACAGGCATAGGCGTTGACCGCCCGCTCGATCAGGTCCTCGCCGACCAGCACGATGTCGGCGACCAGGCTGGAGACGATCGGCAGCGTCTGCACGCCGACGGTCTTGACCGCGATGCCTTCCGCCAGCGTCGCGCCGCCGATATCGAGATCCTCGGCGTTCACCGCGTTGTAGAAGGAGGGGTAGAGCGCGGCCTCGACCCCGATCAGCTCGATCTCGGGCTTCAGCGCCTTGGCCGCGACCGCGTTTCCGGCCATCAGCCCGCCACCGCCCAGCGGGATGATCAGCATGTCGAGATCGGGCTCGTCGTCGAGCATCTCGCAGGCCACCGTGCCCTGGCCGGCCATAATCGCCGGATCGTCATAGGGATGGACGAGCACGAGCCCTTCCTCGCTTGCGAGTTCGCGCGCCTTCTGCGCCGATTCGTAGAGCGTCTCGCCATGCAGCACGACGCGCGCGCCATGGCCTCGGGTATTCTCGACCTTCACCAGCGGCGTCGTCTCGGGCATCACGATCGTGGCGGGAATGCCGAAGCGGCGCGCGTGATAGGCGACCGCCTGGGCGTGATTGCCGGCCGACATCGCGATGACGCCGCGCGCCTTCTCGTCCTCGTCGAGCGTCAGCAGCTTGTTGACCGCGCCGCGTTCCTTGAAGGAGGCCGTCGCCTGCATGTTCTCGTGCTTGACCAGCACGGTCGCGCCGGTGAGCTCCGACAGGCGGGGGGCCAGCATCAGCGGCGTGCGCAGCACATGGCCCCCGATGCGGGCGGCGGCCGCCTCGACATCGGCGAAGCTGATCGCGAAAGGCTCCTTCATCGACCCCGTTCCATCGCCAGTCCCGCCCATCGCCGTCTCAGACCTGTCGTGGCGACAGCGCGCCATCGCCGAAGAAGCCGCCCGGCCGCAGCGCCAGCACCACCGCCAGCAAGGCATAGACGGCGATGTCGCGCTGTTCGAGCGGCATGGTCGAGGACCAGAGCACTTCGAACAGCGCGATGCAAAGTCCGCCCAGCGCCGCTCCCGAAACCGAGCCTATGCCGCCGAGAACGGCCGCCACCAAGGCCTTCAGCCCGAGCGAAAAGCCGCCTGCAAACCCCATCCCGCCATAGATCGCGGTGACGATGACGCCGGCGACGCCGCAGGCGGCGCAGGCCAGGATCACCGCCTTGTCGAGCACGGCGCGCGCATCGACCCCGAACAGCGCAGCGGTGCGCGCATCGTCCGAGACCGCCCGCCACGCCCGGCCATACGCCGAGTGCCTGATCAGCAGCACGAGCCCCAGCGCGAGGCAAAGGCCGATCGCCGCCAGCGACAGGCCCAACGGCGTCGCGGTGACGACGAAGCTCCCCGAGCGCGCCAGCGCCCAGGGCTGATTGAAGACCGGCGGCAGCCAGCGCAGGTCCGGCCCCTGCGCCAGCCGCAGATATTCCGACAGCGCGATGGCGAGCCCGATCGTGGCGATCAGCACCTGCTGGCCGCTGGCGCGACCGAGCGGGCGCAGCACGAAACGGCTCATCGCGAATCCGTGCAGCGCGCAGACGAGCACCGCCACGATGAAGGCGACGACGAGGCCCGACGCCGGCGTCGAGACCGCCAGCGACAGCATCAGCGCGACGCCGACGACGCTGGCCAGCGCACCCAGCGCCGCAAACTCGCCGAAGCTCAGGATGATCCGCCCGGTCAGCCCGTAGACCAGCGCGTAGGCGCAGGCGAGCAGCGCGTAGATCGCGGCCGAGGGCAGGGCGGCCAGGCCCTGCTGCAGGCCATAAGCGAGGCCGGGCGGCACTTCGGGCAGGGTTTCGGGACGCTCCGCGCCGGGGTCGGGCGGCGGCTCCGCGCGGTTCTCCAGGTAGAAGCGTCGCATCAGGTAGAAGCTGGCGTCCGGCATCGGCCGCCCGTCCGAGGCCACGCCGATCAGTTCGCCGCGCCGCAGGCTCCGGCCTTCGCCGGCGAAGAGGCAGTCGATGACCCGACGCTGCGGCGCGCCGCCCCATCGCTCGATCCGGTAGGGAATGCGCAGCGTGTTCGGCAAAGGCCCGGCCTCGGGCGGGTCGACCACGATACGGGCCCCGGGCGAATTGAACGGCAGGATCGCCTGCCGGCAGAGCCGCTGCTGATCGGTGTCGAAGCGCTCGCCGCAGGAGGCGAGAGCCAGAAGTAGCAGAATCGTCGGAAGGAGGCGCATTGCGGCTAAGGCTAGCAAGAGAACGAGACCGTTGAAACGCGAAGACGGCCGTCTCATCATCATCGTCGGCCCCGTGAGACGTAAAAAAGCAGCGCGGGGTCCCATCGGCCGGCGGGTGCGGGCTGGAGCCGCAGGGGGCAATGGCATGCAGCAGGACGAGATATGGGACAGCGACACCGCGCAAGCCTACGACACGCCGGGAACCGGCATGTTCTCGCCGGAGGTACTGGAGCCGACGGTCGAAAAGCTCGCGCAACTCGCCGGGGGCGGCAGAGTGCTGGAGTTCGCGATCGGAACCGGTCGCGTCGCCGTTCCGCTCAGCCGGCGGAAGGTCCCCGTCACGGGGATCGAAATGTCGCCGGCGATGGTCGCACAACTGCGGACGAAGGCCGACGCGACGACCATTCCCGTCGTTCTCGGCGACATGGCGACAACGCTCGTCCCCGGAGAGTATTCGCTCGTCTATCTTGTCTACAACACGATATCCAACCTGCTCACGCAAGCCGAGCAGGTCCTGTGCTTTCGCAACGCCGCACGCCATCTGCTGCCGCGCGGTCGTTTCGTCGTCGAACTCTGGGTGCCGGAACTGCGCAAGTTGCCGCCGGGACAACAGGCGGTGATCTGGCGTGCGGACGACGACTATATCGGGCTCGATACCTATGACACGCTGCGCCAGCAGGTGGTGTCACATCATTTCAGGCTGAGCGAAGGCCGGCAGGCCGAGGTCTTCCGCACCCCGCATCGCTATATCTGGCCTGCTGAACTCGACCTCATGGCCCAGCTCGCCGGATTCGAGCTGGAGACCAGACATGCCGACTGGGCCGGAGGGCCATTCACCGCCGATTCGCGTTCGCACGTCTCCGTCTATCGCCTGTGCGACGGCGAGAGCATCGGCCCGGACGGCGGCATGCGGCTTTCGTGAAAGGCCGATGCCGCAGGCCGCGATTCCGGGCCAGGGATCGATGACGGCCGGCAGGCGGGGGAGCAGCGATCTTTGCGCAGCCACGGCGGGCCGGCATCCTATCAGCCCATGGCCTTCAGCTTCGCCGCCACCATCGGCGCGAAATAGCTAAGGACCCCATCCGCGCCGGCGCGCTTGAACGCCATCAGGCTCTCGACCATAGCCTTGTCGCCGTCGAGCCAGCCGTTCTGGGCGGCGGCCATGATCATCGCGTACTCGCCCGAGACCTGGTAGGCGAAGGTCGGCACGCGGAAATGGTCCTTCACCCGGGCCACGATGTCGAGATAGGGCAGGCCGGGCTTGATCATCACCATGTCCGCGCCTTCCTCGAGATCGAGCGCGACCTCTGCGATCGCCTCGTCGGAATTGCCCGGATCCATCTGATAGGTGCGCTTGTCGCCGATCAGCGTCGCGTTGGTGCCGATCGCGTCGCGGAACGGGCCGTAGAAGGCGGACGCGTACTTCGCCGCATAGGCCATGATCTGGACGTCCTCATGGCCCGACGCGTCGAGCGCCGCCCGGATCGCGCCCACACGCCCGTCCATCATGTCCGACGGCGCGATCACGTCGGCCCCGGCATCGGCCAGAGCCAGCGCCTGCTGGGTCAGGATGCGCACGCTGGCGTCGTTGAGGATGCGCTCGCCCGCCATCACGCCGTCATGGCCATGCGAGGTGTAGGGGTCGAGCGCCGCGTCGCAGATGATGCCGATCTGCGGCACTTCGGCCTTGATCGCCCGCACCGCGCGGCACATCAGGTTGCGCGCGTTCAGCGCCTCCGAGCCGGTCGCGTCGCGCAGGGATTTCTCGACGAACGGAAAGGGCGCGATCGCCGGAATGCCGAGTTCGGCGGCATGGGCGGCCTGACGCACCGCCTCCTCGATGTTGAGGCGATCGACGCCGGGCATCCAGGCGACGGGCGAGCGCGCCTCGCTCGAATCGACCAGGAACAGCGGCCAAATCAGGTCGGCGGTGGTCAGCACGGTCTCGCGCACCAGCCGGCGCGACCAGTCCGCCTTGCGGTTGCGCCGCATGCGCCGCGTCAGCCCGAGCGAGTCGACCGCTTTCTGCACCGCCTCGTCCTGCCGCGCCTGCGGCGTCGGCAGGGAGTGGGGAAAGGGCTGTACCACCCGAGATGCCATGCTTGCCTCCGCCCCGCCTCTCGCCGCTCGTTCGGCGGCAGTTTCGATTTCGAAGCATGCTAACACATCGCGACCGCTCCAAAACAAGCGCGATCGTCGCAAGTCGCGCCTGCGCGGGACGCTTTTGGCCGCAGGGCAATCGCTCGAAGCGCCGACATGTCCCCTTCCCCCGCCTGCGGTGGGGAAGGGCTAGGGATGGGGGGCCGAACGACCGGGTGAGCCGATAATGATCAACGTAGTACCCGGTCGTTCGGCCCCCCACCCCAACCCTCCCCACCGCAAGCGGGGGGAGGGAGCGCAGAGCGTTGCGCCTCGAAACATGCAAGCGATTGCCCCGCCTCCGGCCGGGCGCGCGTTGACAAGCGCAGCCTGCGCGGACCAGAACCGCCGCTGATGCCGAGGATGCCGACCGAGATGTCGCAAGACGCCGAAACCCGAGACGCCGAAACGCTGGACGCCGAGATCATCTGCGAGCGCCGCGGCGCCGCCGGCGTCGTCGTGCTGAACCGGCCCAAAGCCCTGAACGCGCTCTCCTTTGGCATGGTGCGCGAACTGGCGCGCGCGCTCGACGCCTGGGAGCACGATCCGCAGGTCTCTCGCATCGTCGTCACCAGCGCGAGCGAGAAGGCGTTCTCCGCCGGCGGCGACATCCGCGCCCTGCACGATCTCGGCCGCGCCGGCCGCCATGCCGAGATGCTGGCTTTCTGGCGCGAGGAGTACATCCTCAACGCCCGCATCAAGAGCTATCCCAAGCCCTATGTCGCGCTGATCGACGGCATCGTCATGGGCGGCGGCGTCGGCATCTCGCTGCATGGCAGCCATCGCATCGCCGGCGAGCGCTATCTCTTCGCCATGCCGGAGGTCGGCATCGGCTTCTTTCCCGATGTCGGCGCGACCCATGCGCTGCCCCGCCTGCCGGACGCGGCCGGCGCTTATCTCGCGCTGACCGGCGACCGCGTCGGCGCGGCCGATGCGCTGGCGCTCGGGCTCGCGACCCATGCCGTGCCCAGCAGCCGAATGACGGAGCTCGCGGATGCGCTGACCGGACGGGCCGGGTTGGAGGACATCCTTGGCGGTTTCAGCCATGATCCCGGTGCGCGCAAGCTCGCTTCCGAGCGAGCCACGATCGCGGCCTGTTTCGGCGCGTCCGAATTGCCGCTCCTGCTGCAACGGCTGGCCCAGCACGCCGCCGGCGGCAGCGCCTTCGCGGCCAAGGCCTTGCAGACCATTCGGTCCAAATCGCCGACCAGCGTCGCCATCGCCTTCGAGCAGATGCGCCGGGGCGGCGCGATGAGTTTTGCGCAAGCCATGACGACCGAGTTCCGCATCGTTTCGCGCATTGTTGCCGGCCACGAATTCTACGAGGGCGTGCGCGCCGTCGTCATCGACAAGGACAATGCGCCGCGCTGGCGGCCCGACACGATCGAGGCGCTCGATGCGTCGGCGATCGCCGCCTATTTCGCCTCGCTCGGCGCAGACGACCTCGTGCTGGAGGTCTGAGCCATGGGGCCCGGCGTCGATGGCGAGGCGGCGTCGATCGCCATGGAGATGACGGGCGCGCCGGGCGGCGCGGCGCGGCCGATGCGCTTCAGGCGCTTCCTGGTCTGGCTGTTGCGCCTGCTCTCGGTGGTCTGGCTCGCCAAGGGGCTGATGGCCTGGGCGGTGATCTTCGGGCTTGGCGAGCAGAACCAGCCGCTCTTCGAGGCCAGGCTCCTGAGCTTCCAGGCGATCACGGTCTACTTCGCGGTGATCGACCTCGTCGCGGCTGTCGGCCTGTGGCTGGTCTCGACCTGGGGCGGCGTCCTCTGGCTGCTTGCGGCGATCAGCCAGCTCCTGCTCGGATTCTTTTTTCCGCGGCTGCTGCCGGTCACGACGCTGCTGGCTGCAGGCTATGTCACGCTGATCGTGGCCTATTTCGTCGCGACATGGGCGGCCGAGAACGAAGCCTCATAAAACGGCCGGGCCGCTCCAATGCCGCGCGTCACGGTAACACATGCTTTAGCTTAAGCAATTCTCGCTTCATCTTGGATTCACTGAAACGGCTAAATCTCTGATTCATCCTGATATTTAAACTCGTTTTCACCCGCTCTGGGTATGGTGTTTCTCAGAAGCGGACCGGGAGACAAATCCTGGCCGGTATTCAACAGGCGGGATATACCATGAAATCGAGCGTAAAGACTTCGGCTCCGGCCGTTGCAGAAGATGCTGATCTTAGGGTCAAGCCTCTGTATCTCGAATCCCTGACGCTGGTCGAACGGCTGCATCGCCGCCTGCTCGACGTCATCAAGGATGAATTCGAGCGTCGCAGCCGCGACGACGTCAACAGCGTGCAGGCGCTGCTGCTCTACAATATCGGCGATGCCGAGCTCAGCGCCAGCGAACTGCGGACGCGGGGCTACTATCTCGGCTCCAACGTCTCCTACAACGTCAAGAAGCTGGTCGAACTCGGCTATCTCCACCATGCCCGCTCGCGGATCGACCGCCGCTCGGTGCGCATCAGCCTGACCGAGAAGGGCAAGGACGTGCACAATCTCGTGAAGGGCGTCTACGACAAGCACGTCCGCACGGTCGAGCAGATCGGCGGCATCGCCTCGGACGATTTCGAGCGAATGAACAACGCCCTGCTTCGCCTCGAGCGCTTCTGGACCGACCAGATCCGCTACAAGCTCTGAAAATAGCCGCTTTCCCGCACTGTCTGGCGCGCGCCCGTCGCGCAGACCCGGCTGGTCGCTGACCAGCCGGGCTGTGCTGTCGAGGCGACACGGCCGGTGTTTCCGCAGGGCGAAACCGGCAAACGCGCCTCGTCGCCGCATCCGCCCTAAAATCGCCGCGCTCATCACGCGACGTTAATTGTGTTAGGAGATCGTCGCATCGATCGCTGTTCGCGCTGGCCGCCCTCGGGCTTTCGGCGGGGGACGCAAGATTGGTGCGCGCTCGCACGGACGGAAACCGCCCGGAGCCAGTCTTGGCACGCTGACGTCGATGATGAGGACCAACATGTCGAATCTGAGCCTGACCCGCCGCGAGACCATGCTGGGTCTGCTTTCGGGAGCGGCCGCCACGGCGGCGGCCCCTGCCGTAGCCCAGCAGGCGGAATGGCGCCAGAACTATGACGCCGGTTCGCGCAACGCGGTCGTGCGGTCCTCGACCCCGATGCTATCCCCGGAATCGCTGGCCGCAACCGAACAGGCGATCGCGGCCTATCGCGATCTCGCCTCGCGCGGCGGCTGGCCGGCCGTGCAAATCAGCGACAGGCTCGCCGTCGGTTCCCGCGGTCCCGGCGTCGTCGCCCTGCGCCAGCGCCTGATCGTGACCGGCGATCTCGATGCCTCCGCCGGCAGCAGCAGCGTCTATGATTCCTATGTCGAGGCCGGCGTGCGCCGCTTCCAGTCGCGCATGGGCCTGTCGACGACCGGTGCGATCAACCGCGCGACGGTGACCGCGCTGAACGTGCCGATCGACCGCCGCATCCGCCAGCTCGAAACCAACGTCGTGCGTCTGCGCACCTGGTCGGGGAATCTCGGCGGCCGCTATGTCGTCGCCAACATTCCCGCCGCCATGGTCGAGACCGTCGAGAACGGCGTCGTCGCGACGCGCCACGCCGCCGGCGTCGGCAAGATCGACCGGCAGTCGCCGCTGCTCTCGACCAAGATCCCCGAGGTCAATTTCAACCCGACCTGGACCGTGCCCGCCTCGATCATCCGCAAGGATCTGATCCCGAAGATGCGCAAGGAGCCGGGTTACCTGACCGAGAGCAAGATCCGCATCATCGGCCCCAATGGCGAGATTCCGCCCGAGCGCGTCAACTGGAACTCCGACGAGGCGACCCGCTACACCTTCCGTCAGGACCCGGGCGGGGAATTCAACTCGCTCGGCTTCGTGCGCATCAACATCCCCAGCCCGCACGGCGTCTACATGCACGACACCCCGGCCAAGGGCATCTTCGGCGACGATTTCCGCTTCGTCTCCTCGGGCTGCATCCGCGTCCAGAACGTGCGCGACTACATCGCCTGGCTGCTCAAGGAGACGCCCGGCTGGGATCGCGCCAAGATCGACGCGACGATCCAGTCCGGCGAGCGCGTCAATGCGCGCATCAGCAATCCCGTGCCGTGCTACTGGGTCTACGTGACGGCCTGGGCCTCGCCCGAAGGCGGCGTCCAGTTCCGCGACGACATCTACAACAAGGATGGGCTCGGACCCGCGCCGGTCGCCGCGCTGCAGGGCGAGCAGGACATCTGAAGGAGCCGGAGCGCACACGCTCCGTCGATAGACGTTTAGCAACCCCGGCCTGGCGACAGGTCGGGGTTTCTTTTTCGTCAGAGCGACCTGCGCGCGATCCGCGCCTTGGGGGCGGGCTCTGGCTCGTCCGCGGGCACGAGCCCGGCGCCTGCGAAGAACAGCACGAGCCAGCCGGCCACGGCCGCGAGACACGAGCCCACCAGCACGCCGATCTTGGTGGCGTCGTTGAGAGCGTCGTTGCCGGCAAAGGCGAGGGCGCCGATGAACAGGCTCATGGTGAAGCCGATGCCGCAGAGCAGCGAGACGCCGTAGACCTGCGCCCAGGTCGCCTTCGCCGGCATCGTGCCGAGGCCGAGCTTCACCGCGACGAAGGCGAAGCCGAAGACGCCGATCTGCTTGCCGAGGAAGAGGCCGAGTGTGATGCCGAGCGGCACCGGCATCAGCAGCGAGGCCGGCGTCATCCCGGCGATCGAGACGCCCGCATTGGCAAAGCCGAAGATCGGGATGACGGCATAGGTGACGTAATTGTGCAGCCAGTGCTCAAGCGTGTGCAGCGGCGAATGCTCCGGCTCGTCGCTTTCGCTGCCCCGGCCATGCAGCGGGATCGTCAGCGCCAGCACGACGCCGGCCAGCGTCGCGTGGATGCCCGATTTCAGCACGAAGACCCAGAGCACCGCGCCGATGACGAGATAGGGCAGGAGCCGCCTGACGCCGGCAAAATTCAGGGCGACCAGAGCGGCGAGGCACAAGGCCGCCCCGGCCAGCATCGGCAGCGAGAGCCCGCCGCTGTAGAACAGCGCGATGATCAGGATCGCGCCGAGATCGTCGAGGATCGCCAGCGCGGTCAGGAAGATCTTGAGCGAGACGGGCACGCGCGAGCCCAGCAGCGCCAGCACGCCGAGCGCAAAGGCGATGTCGGTGGCGGCCGGGATAGCCCAGCCTCGCAGCGTCGCCGGATCGCCGAGATTGAACGCGACATAGATCAGCGCCGGCGCGACCATGCCGCCCAGCGCCGCGATGGCGGGCAAGGCGCGGCGCGACCAGGTGGCGAGTTGGCCCTCGATGAACTCGCGCTTGATCTCCAGCCCGACGACCAGGAAGAACAGCGCCATCAGCCCGTCATTGATCCAGTGACGGATGTCGAGGCCGGCGACCTTGGCGTTCAGGACGCCGAAATAGGCGATCCCGAGCGGCGAATTGGCGATGACCAGCGCATTGGCCGCCGCGAAGAAGAGCAGCACGCCGCCGGCCGCGCCGCTTTCGAGGAAGGCATGCAGGGGCGAGCGGCGGGTCGGCGGCCACGTCTCGGTCTGGTCCTGCATCCGCTTTGATCCTTCCTGTCAGGCCATGTGGCCCGACCTCTACAACATCCGCATGTCGAAACCGATGCGCTCCGCGGTCGCCGCCCGGAATCCGCTGCTGCGCTGGCAAAGCGCGGCTTGGAAGCGCCGCCGACACCGTGCTAAGGACGCGCCGCTGCGCGGGGCGATTTGCCTCGTCCCGTCCGGCCTGCAATCAGGCGTAGAATGAGACGCGCCCGCGATCGTGCCGCCAAGTCTTTGCGCCATGGAGATTTCGATGAGCCAAGCCGCCCAACAGCATCTGTCGAACTCCTTCTTTGCCGCCTCGCTCGCCGACGCCGATCCCGAGATCGCCCGCGCCATCGAGCTGGAACTCGGCCGTCAGCGCGACGAGATCGAGCTGATCGCATCGGAAAACATCGTCTCGCGCGCGGTTCTGGAGGCGCAGGGCTCGGTGATGACCAACAAATACGCCGAGGGCTATCCCGGCCGGCGCTATTATGGCGGCTGCCAGTTCGTCGATATCGCCGAAAAGCTGGCGATCGAGCGCGCCACCCGGCTGTTCGGCTGCGGCTTCGCCAATGTCCAGCCGAACTCCGGCAGCCAGGCGAATCAGGCCGTGTTCATGGCGCTGATGCAGCCCGGCGACACCTTCATGGGGCTCGATCTCGCGGCCGGCGGGCATCTGACCCATGGCGCGCCGGTCAACCAGTCCGGCAAATGGTTCAACGTCGTCTCCTACGGCGTCTGCGTCGTCGATCAGCTGATCGATTATGAGGCGCTGGAGCGGCTCGCCCGCGAGCACAAGCCCAAGGTCATCGTCGCGGGTGGCTCGGCCTATGCGCGCCACTGGGATTTCGCCCGCTTCCGCGCCATTGCCGACGAGGTCGGCGCTTACCTCTTCGTCGATATGGCCCATTTCGCCGGGCTCGTCGCCGGCGGCGCGCATCCCTCGCCCTTCCCGCACGCCCATGTCGCGACCACGACGACGCACAAGACCCTGCGCGGTCCGCGCGGCGGCATGATCCTGACCAATGACGAGGCGCTGGCCAAGAAGTTCAACTCGGCGATCTTCCCCGGCATCCAGGGCGGCCCGCTGATGCATGTCATCGCAGCCAAGGCGGTGTCGTTCCAGGAGGCGCTGGCGCCCGAGTTCAAGATCTACGCCCGCGCCGTCGTCGAGAACGCCAGGGCCCTGGCCGAGACGCTGAAGACCAAGGGCTTCGACCTCGTCACCGGCGGCACCGACAACCATCTGATGCTGGTCGACCTGCGCTCCAAGAAGGTGACAGGCAAGGCCGCCGAGGCTTCGCTGGGCCGCGCCCACATCACCTGCAACAAGAACGGCATCCCCTTCGATCCCGAAAAGCCGATGGTCACCTCGGGCATCCGGCTCGGCACGCCCGCCGCCACCTCGCGCGGCTTCGGCGTCGTGGAGTTCCAGCGCGTCGGCGAGCTGATCGCCGAGGTGCTGGACGGGCTGGCCGCCAATGGCGAGGAGGGCAACGCGGCCGTCGAGGCGGCGGTGAAGGCCAAGGCCAAGGAGCTGACGGGACGATTCCCGATCTATTGAGGACGGCCTCTCGGGCGACGGCTTGAACGCGCCGCCCTACGGGGTTACATACATTGCGGCAAAGGAGGCCGCCATGGGCAAGACAGCCGTGACGATGCGCGAATTGCAGAAGATGTCGGCGGCGACCATCAAAGCGCTGCCGCATGCCGTTCCGATCAAGAGCGGCAACGAGACGGTTGCGATGCTTACGCCTCTCAGGAAGCCCGATCCCGAGCGCATGAAGAAGGTGCTCGATCGGATAGAGGAACATTATACCCAGCTCAGCCCGGAGACGAAGGAGTGGCTGGAGCGCTTTCTGGAAGAGCGCGAAAGCTGATGAGTCCGCGAAGGCCTTCGTCGGCCCTCGTCGTCGATACAAACATTCTGGTCGGTGCGATCCTTGGAGCCGGCAGGCGCTCCGTCTGGAATCGGGTCAATGCTCAGCGCCGGCTTCTTATATCCATCGAAGGCGTTGCTGAGGTGATGTCGGTGGCTTCCCATGCGCTACACCGTGCGCCGCATGCCCTTGAGGACGCTATCGCCTTGCTGGAGTTTATCGAGCCGACACCAACGGAGCGCTATGAAACCATGTTGGCGCATGCGGCAGATGTGCTTTGCAATGCCGTCGCCTCACGCAACGGCAGCCGGGCGGACGCTCATATCCTCGCGCTCGCCTGGACCTACGACGCCGACATCTGGTCCCACGACCGCGATTTCGCCGGCACCGGCTGGCCGTCCTGGTCGAGCGCCAATCTCGCCGCCGCGCTGAGCGAGGAGGCGCAAGCCTCCGCCGCCCGATCCTGAAAGCCGCCCCATGCGCTGTCCCTATTGCGGCTCCCTCGACACGCAGGTCAAGGATTCCCGCCCCACCGACGACCATGCCTCGATCCGTCGCCGCCGTGTCTGCCCCGATTGCGGCGGCCGCTTCACCACCTTCGAGCGGGTGCAGTTGCGCGAGCTCGTCGTGGTCAAGCGCTCGGGGCGTCGCACCGCCTTCGACCGCGACAAGCTGCAGACCTCGATCGAGCACGCGCTCCGCAAGCGGCCGGTCGCGCCCGAACGGATCGAGCGCATGGTCAACGGCATCGTGCGCCAGCTCGAAAGCGCCGGCGAGGGCGAGATCGCCAGTTCCGCCATCGGCGAACTGGTCATGGAAGGGCTGAAAGCCCTCGACGACGTCGCCTATGTCCGCTTCGCCTCGGTCTACAAGAATTTCCGCGAGGCCCGCGATTTCGAGGAGATTCTGGGCCAGCTCAGCGCCGACGAGATCGACGGTGGAGATGCGCCGCCACCCGTCCGCGACGATGACTGAGGCCGATCCCGCGCAGTCCGCGATCGACCGCTTTTTCATGCGTCAGGCGCTGGCTTTCGGCGCACGCGGGCAGGGCACGACATGGCCGAACCCCTGCGTCGGCGCGCTCGTCACGCAAGAGACGCCGGATGGCCCGGTCATCGTGGCGCGCGGTCACACGCAACCCGGCGGCCGGCCCCATGGCGAGGCGAATGCCTTCGACCGCGCCGGCCCCAGCGCGGCGGCCGGCGGCACGCTCTATGTCACGCTCGAACCCTGCTCGCATCGCACCATCCGGGCCGCGACGCCCTGCGTCGAGCGCACGATCCTCGCCGGTGTGACGCGCGTCGTCGCGGCGATGGCCGATCCCAACCCGCTGTTTCGCGGACTGGGCTTCGCGCTCTTGCGCATGGCCGGTCTCAAGGTGACGACCGGCGTGCTGGAGGGCGAGGCGCAGGCTGCCCATCGCGGCCATGTGCTGCGGGTGACCCAAGGGCGCCCAATGGTGACCTTCAAGGTCGCGCGCACGTCCGATGGCTATGCCGGCGGGGCAGGCGGCTCGCGGCTTGCCGTCTCCTGTCTGGCGGCCTCGGCCTGGGTGCATCTCCAGCGCGCTCATCACGACGCGATCATGCTCGGTATCGGCTCGGTGCTGGCCGACGATCCGTTGCTGACGGTGCGCTTGCCCGGGATGGCCGGGCGCTCGCCGGTGCGCATCATCCTCGACACCCATCTGCGTCTGCCGCTCGACGGACAGCTTGTGCGCTCGGCAAGCGAGGTTCCGGTCTGGGTCATTGCGACGGAGGCCGCGCCGATCGCCGATGAGACCGCGCTGGTGGCGGCCGGCGTCGAGGTCATGCGCGTCGGGGCAGGGCCCGACGGCCATCTCGATCTGACTGAGGCGCTGCGTCTTCTGGGCGCGCGCGGCATCACCCGCATCTTCTCCGAGGGCGGGCCGACCGTGGGCGAAAAGCTGGCGCAGGCCGGCCTCGCCGACGAGGTCATCGTCTCGACCTCGCCGAATCCGCTGGGCCACCCCGGCGTCGTCGCCGTGCGGCCGGCCCTTGCGGCGCTGCTGGCCAACCCCGACATCTACCAGCGCGTCGAAACCGGCCTGATTGGCCATGATCGTTTCGAGCATTTTTCGAGGATCGCCTGATGTTCACCGGCATCGTCACCGCCATCGGCACGGTCGTGGAAGCGCAGGCCAAGGGACCGAGTCTGAAGCGGCTCGCCATCGCCTGTCCATGGGAGGCCGCCGGCATCGAGATCGGCGCGTCGATCGCCTGCGCCGGCGTCTGCCTGACGGTCACCGCCCTGCGACCGCGCAATGACGGTCAGCCCGGCTGCATTTTCCAGGTCGAAGCCGCCGCCGAGACGCTGGCGAAGACGCTGGTCGGCGACTGGACGCCCGGCACGCCGGTCAATCTGGAGCGCTCGCTCAAGGTCGGGGACGAACTCGGCGGCCATCTCGTCACCGGTCATGTCGACGGCGTCGCCATCATCGAGACGATCGAGCCGATCGCGGCCGATCCCGACCATCCCTGGGGCGCGACCGCACGCTTCCACATCCGCGCGCCGAAGACGCTCGCGCCCTTCATCGCGACCAAGGGCTCGATCTGCCTCGACGGAACCTCGCTCACCGTCAACAGCGTCGCGGACGACGTCTTTACGGTGCTGCTGATCCCGCACTCCTTCAGCGTCACAACCTGGGGCGCACGGAAGGCCGGCGACGGCATCCATCTCGAGGTCGATCTGATGGCGCGCTACGCCGCGCGGCTTGCGGAGGCGCGCCGGGAGGTCTAACCAGCGCCCTCAACCCTGCAAGGACAAGTACCCATGGCCGGACCCCGGCAAACTTCGGCGAAAGACGCCACTACACCTGCCGTCTCGCTCGATGGCGCGCGCGTGCTCGTCGTCGAGGCGCGCTTCTACGATACGCTGGCTGACGAACTGCTCGAGGGCGCGCTCGCCGTGCTCGACAAGGCCGAGTGCCGCGTCGACGTCGTCACCGTGCCCGGCGCGCTCGAAATCCCCTCGGCCATCATCATCGGGATGCGCGCCGCCGACGAGGCCGTCGATCCCTATGAGGCGGTGGTGGCGCTCGGCACCGTCATCCGCGGCGAGACCGGCCATTACGACATTGTGGCGGGCGAAAGCTCGCGTGCGCTGATGGACATCTCCGTCGCCTTCGCCCTGCCGCTCGGCAACGGCATCCTCACCGTCGAGACCGAAGCGCAGGCCTGGGCCCGGGCCAACCGCTCCGAGATGGACAAGGGCGGCGGCGCGGCGGAAGCGGCGCTGGCCGTGCTGCGCTACAAGCGCTCGCTCGGGGAAGAATCCAAATGAGCCGGGCCGAACTGCGTCGCGGCGCGCGGCTGTCCGTCGTGCAGGCGCTCTACGAGATGGAGATCGGCGGGCGCGGCGTCGTCGAGGCGATGGCCGAGTTCGAGGCCTTCTGGATTGGCAAGGAAGTCGAGGACATCGAGCTTCCCAAGGCCGAGATCGCCTTCTTCCGCGATCTGCTCGGCGGCGTCGTGCGCGAGCAGCGCCTGATCGACCGCTCGGTCGACGAGACGCTCGCCGCCGGCTGGCCGCTGAAGCGGGTCGAGGCCGTGGTGCGCGCCGTGCTGCGGGCCGGGGCCTATGAGCTCGCCTTCCGCAAGGACGTGCCGGGCCGGGCCGTGATCTCCGAATATGTCGCGGTGACGCGCGCCTTCTACGAGGGCGAGGAGATCGGCATGGTCAACGCCGTGCTCGACAAGATGGCCCGCGATGTCCGCACCGACGAATTCGACCAGCCGGCGGCCTGAAGCCGCCGTGGCCGACGACGCGCAGCGCCCCGGCGAGTTCGAGCTGATCGCGCGCTACTTCGCGCCGATCGCAGGTCCCGGCGGCCTCGGCCTGATCGACGACGCCGGCTTGATCCGGCCTGCGCGTGGCTACGAGATCGTGGTCACGGCGGACGCGCTTGTCGCCGGGGTGCATTTCTTCCCCGACGACCCGCCGGCCTCGATCGCGCGCAAGGCGCTGGCGGTGAACCTGTCGGACCTCGCCGCCAAGGGCGCGAAGCCGGACGGTTTCGTGCTGTCGCTCGTTCTGCCGAAGGGCTGGACCGAGAACTGGCTCGCTGACTTTGCAGAAGGCCTGAAACAGATCGCCGACGAGGGCGGCTGCCCTCTGATCGGCGGAGACACCGTCTCAACGCCGGGCCCGCTGACACTCTCGATCACCGCCTTCGGCAGCGTGCCGGCCGGGCGCATGGTGATGCGCTCCGGCGCGAAGCCCGGCGACGTCCTGCTGGTCTCGGGCACGATCGGCGACGGCGCGCTCGGCCTGAAGGTTCATGGTCCCGACAAGCCGGGCTGGGTCGCGGCTCTGAGCGAGGACGACCGCGCCCAACTTGCTGACCGCTATCTGCATCCGCGCCCGCGTCTTGCGCTCGCCGCCGCCTTGCAGGCGTACGCCTCGGCTGCGATGGACGTGTCCGACGGCTTGATCGGCGATCTCGCCAAGCTGCTCTCGGCCTCCCGCATCGGCGCTGAAGTCGACCTCGACGCCGTGCCGCTGTCGCCTGCGGCCCGCGCCGCGATCATGGCCGATCCCGCGCTGCTGGAACTGGCCTGGACGGGCGGCGACGACTACGAAATTCTCTGCACCGCGCCGGAAAGAGACTATCCTTCTCTGGTCGCGGTAAGCGAGGCGGCCGGCGTTCCGCTGGCCGTTATCGGGCGCATCACGGCCGACGCCGGAACCGCGCGCTATCTCCAGCAGGGCCAGCCGCGTGAATTCGCGCGCCGGTCCTTCACCCATTTCTGAGCGCGGCTCCGCAACCGGCCGCGCTCGCAGACCGGCGGCCGATGCGATGATCAAGCCCGTGACCGCGACCGAAGGCGATGTCCTCGCCAGGCGCAATGCGCTGGTGCTGGCCGGCGCACAGGCGCTCGGCGGCGCGAGTCCGGCGATCGTGATCTCGCTCGGCGGCATCGTGGGTGCGGGCCTCGTCGCCGACAAGACCTTCGCCACCGTGCCGGTCAGCCTGATGCAGCTCGGCATCGCCGCCGGCGTCATTCCGGCGGCGATGCTGATGCGGCGATACGGACGGCGCAGCGGCTATCTTCTGGGCGCGACGACCGGCGTCGTCGCCTCAAGCATTGCGGCGGCCGGGGCGGGCATGCGCGTGTTCTGGCTGTTCTGCCTCGGGACCTTTCTCTGCGGCGTCTACGGCGCCTTCGTGCAGAGCTACCGCTTCGCCGCCGCCGATACCGCCAGCGAGGCCTTCAAGGCCAAGGCGATTTCCTGGGTGATGATCGGCGGGCTGGCGGCGGCGGTCATCGGCCCGCAATCGGTCTACTGGACGCGCGACCTGACGCCGGACGCGCCCTTTGCGGCGAGCTTTCTGGCGCAGGGCGCGCTTGCCTTCCTCGCCATCGGCGTCGTGCTGCTGCTGCGCGCGCCGCCGGTCGCGGTCGTCAAGTCGGGCGGCGGCAGGCCGCTGCCCGAAATCATGCGCCAGCCGAAATTCATCGCCTCGGTCACGGCCTCGCTTGTCGCCTACGGCTTGATGAGCTTCGTCATGACGGCCGCTCCGCTCGCCATGGTCGGCTGCGGCCATTCCGTCGGCGACGCCGCGCTCGGCATCCAGTGGCATGTGCTGGCGATGTTCGGTCCGAGCTTCTTCACCGGCAAGCTGATCGCCCGCTACGGCAAGGAGGCTGTCACGGCTACAGGCCTCGCTCTGACCGCGCTGGCCGCCATCGTCGGCCTGAGCGGCCTCAGCGTCGGGCATTTCTGGATCGCGCTGGTGCTGCTCGGAATCGGCTGGAACTTCGGCTTCATCGGCGCAACCGCGCTCGTCACCGACTGCTACAGGCCGGAAGAGCGCGTCAAGGTCCAGGCGGCCAACGACTTCCTCGTCTTCGGCTCAGTCGCCATCGCCTCCTTCTCGGCCGGCGGCCTGCTCAACGCCGGCGGCTGGGAGAGCGTCAACTGGCTCGTCTTTCCGCCCGTCGTGGTGGCGCTGGCGCTGGTGGCGTGGCAGGCGCTGCAGCGGCGCGCGGCGGCGGTCTGATCCTTGCAACCCCACGACTGACGCCGAACGGGAGAGACGGATGCGGCCGCACCAGTTTACGGTTCCAGCGGGACGGCTGCCGCCCGGCGCGATCGGCCATAATCGCGGCGTCGTGCGGCCGAACTACGCTTTCATGCCGCCTGAGGGCGTGCTGGTCAGCCGGCTGCCGCACTATGACAGGACCATCGCGCGTATTCTCGCCGCGCCTGTGCTCGGCGCGCGCTTCGCGCAGTTCGTCCTCGAGATCGAGCCGGGCGGCGGCTCGCGCGGCGAGGTCCGCGAGGATGGCGTCCAGCACTTCTTCTATGTGCTGTCGGGCAACGCACAGGTCTCGGTCTCAGGTTTCGCGCCGGCCGAACTGGGCGAAGGCGGCTTCGCCTACGTCCCACCGGGCCTCCCGTTCTTGCTGGGCAATAACGGCCCCGACAAGCTCCGGGTGCTCGGCCTGCGCAAGCGCTACGAGGCGATCGACCTTCCCGTGCCGGAGCCGATCGTTTCCCATCGCGACCAGGTTCCGGTGACGAATCACACCGGCCTGGAGGGGCGTGGCTTCCAGTTCCTGCTGCCCTATGGCGACATGCGCTTCGATTTCGAGATGAACCTGATGTGGTTCAAGCCCGGCGCCTGTTTCCCCGATGTCGAGACCCATGTGATGGAGCACGGCCTCTACATGCTGGAAGGGCAGGGGCTCTATTTCCTCGGCGACGAATGGCACGAGATCTGGGCGCACGACTTCATCTGGATGGGCGGCTTCTGCCCGCAGCAGTTCTATCCGACCGGTTTTTCCGACGCAGCCTACCTGCTCTACAAGAATGTCAATCGCGACGTGGCGTTGTGAGTTTCGGCGGTCGGTCAAGCGGTTCGCGGTATGACTGTCTGCCCACCTGACATCTCATCCTAATTGTCAGTCGCGCCGTTTGCGATTTTGTCCAAAACTTGGCAGAAAGCCCGCCGACACTGGCGATCCGAAATCCGGGGCTAAGTCTCTTAGCTCCGCTTCTGCATCTTTGGCGTTCAAGAACCGATAAGGCACGGCCGATCGGCCGTCCGGGACGAAATCTCGAGGACAGGACATTCGATGCCCGCTTTGCTCATCATCATCCTTCTGAGTGCGCTGTCGATCGCGTATGGCGCCTGGGCCTATGCCGACGTCATGAAGCGCGACGCCGGCAACCAGCGCATGCAGGAGATTTCCGCCGCCGTCGCCGAGGGCGCGCAGGCCTATCTCAAGCGCCAGTACCTCACCATCGCCATCGTCGGCGCGGTCCTCTTCGTGGTGCTGATTTACCTGCTCGGCCAATGGGTCGGCATCGGCTTCCTGATCGGCGCGGTGCTCTCGGGCCTCGCCGGCTTCATCGGAATGAACGTCTCGGTACGCGCCAACGTCCGCACGGCCCAGGCCGCAATGCAGTCGCTGGGTGACGGCCTCGACGTCGCCTTCAAGGCCGGCGCGGTCACCGGCATGCTGGTGGCGGGCCTCGCTTTGCTGGGCGTGGCGGGCTATTACGCGGTCCTAACCAAATTCCTCGGCTTCACCCCGTCCAGCCGCGTCGTGATCGATTCGCTGGTCGCGCTCGGCTTCGGCGCCTCGCTGATCTCGATCTTCGCCCGTCTGGGCGGCGGCATCTTCACCAAGGGCGCCGATGTCGGCGCCGACCTCGTCGGCAAGGTCGAGGCCGGAATCCCCGAGGACGACCCGCGCAACCCCGCCACCATCGCCGACAATGTCGGCGACAATGTCGGCGATTGCGCCGGCATGGCGGCCGATTTGTTCGAGACCTATGCGGTGACGCTGGTCGCCACCATGGTTCTGGCCGCGATCTTCTTCGCCGGTCAGGCGAACCTCGGCACCATGATGGTCTATCCGATGGCGATCGGCGCCTCCTGCATCGTCACCTCGATCATCGGCACCTTCTTCGTCAAGCTCGGCGCCAACCAGTCGATCATGGGCGCGCTGTACAAGGGCTTCATCGCCGCGGGCGTCCTCTCCATCGGCGCGATCGCTGCGGTGAACTTCTGGCTGTTCGGCGGCTTCTCGGCCTCCTTCACCACCGTCCAGGGCGTCACCTTCACCTCGGGCGGGCTCTTCGCCTGCGCGCTCGTCGGCCTCGCCGTCACGCTGCTGATCGTCGTGATCACCGAATACTACACCGGCACGGGCAAGCGCCCGGTCGTCTCGATCGCGCAGGCCTCCGTCACCGGCCACGGCACCAACGTCATCCAGGGCCTCGCGGTCTCGCTGGAATCGACCGCGTTGCCGACGCTCGTGATCATCGCCGGCATCATCGTCTCCTATGGCTTCGCCGGCCTGTTCGGCATCGCCATCGCCACCACCGCCATGCTGGCGCTGGCCGGCGTGGTCGTCGCGCTCGATGCCTTCGGCCCGGTCACCGACAATGCCGGCGGCATCGCCGAGATGGCGGGACTGCCCAAGGAGGTCCGCCACTCCACCGACGCGCTCGACGCCGTCGGCAACACCACCAAGGCGATCACCAAGGGCTATGCGATCGGCTCGGCCGGTCTGGGCGCGCTGGTGCTCTTCGCCGCCTACACTTCGGACCTGAACTTCTTCATCGGGGAGGCCAACAAGGCGGGCTCGACCACCTTCCAGTACTTCAAGGGCGTGGTCGTCGATTTCTCGCTGTCCAACCCCTATGTCGTCGTCGGCCTCCTGCTCGGCGGCCTGATCCCCTTCCTCTTCGCCGGCATGGGCATGACAGCGGTCGGCCGCGCCGCCGGCTCGGTCGTCGAGGAGGTGCGGAGGCAGTTCAAGGAGAAGCCCGGCATCATGGACGGCACCGAGAGGCCCGACTATGCGCGGGCCGTCGATCTGCTGACCAAGGCCGCGATCAAGGAGATGATCGTGCCCTCGCTCCTGCCCGTGCTCGCGCCGATCGTGACCTTCTTCGCGATCAACGCCATCGCCGGCAAGAACCAGGCCTTTGCCGCCGTCGGCGCCATGCTGATGGGCGTCATCGTCACCGGCATCTTCGTCGCCATCTCGATGACCTCGGGCGGCGGCGCCTGGGACAACGCCAAGAAGTCCTTCGAGGACGGCTTCGTCGACAAGGACGGCGTGCGCCACATGAAGGGCTCGGAGGCGCACAAGGCCTCCGTCACCGGCGACACCGTCGGCGACCCCTACAAGGACACGGCGGGCCCCGCCGTGAACCCGGCGATCAAGATCACCAACATCATCGCGCTGCTCCTGCTGGCGATCCTCGCCCATAGCTGAGCCGGGTCTGCCGGCGGCGATAACGAAGCGACCCCGCGGAGCGATCCGCGGGGTTTTTCGTTGTGTGTCCAAGGGATTGCCGGTGGCTCTTGAATCATGTTGCCGCAGGGCTGACTCAAACTCCGAAGCTACGGCCGAGTCCGTAGCGTTGTGGCGAGCCAGCCGATAGTACGGCTGCCATGGTCTTTCCAATCCAAGGAGAGAACCATGATCTCGCCCGCCACGACCACGCCCGCCGCAGGATCGAGCCGCACGCTCGATCTAGCCCTTCTGCTCGTTCTCGCCGTGCTGTGGGGCGGCTCTTACACCTTCATCAAGATCGGCGTTCAGACGATCCCGCCCGTGTCCCTGATCGCGGCGCGCACGCTGATCGCAGGCGCGTTGCTGCTGGTCGTGCTGCGCTTGCGCGGCTTGCGCCTTCCCACGGACCCGGCGATCTGGCGCTTGTTCATGATGCAGGCCTGCCTCAACAGCGTCCTGCCCTTCACGCTGATCGCATGGGCCGAGCGTAGCGTCGATGCCGGGCTGGCGACCATCCTGAGTTCGACCAGCCCGATCTTCGTCGTCCTCCTGTCCGGGGTATTGGCCACGAGCGAGCGCGTCGCCGGCATCAGGCTGCTCGGCGTTTACGCCGGGCTGGGGGGCACGATCCTGATCGTCGGCATGCAGGCGCTGTCGGGCTTCGGCGAGCAGCTTGCCGCGCAACTCGCCCTCGTGGCGGCGAGCGTCTGCTATGGTGGAGCCGCGCTTTTCGGGCGCAACTTCAAGGGGCTCGATCCGATCATGCCGGCGGCGGGTTCCCTGGTCTGCGGTGCGGCCGTCCTGATCCCGATCAGCCTGATTCTGGACCGGCCATGGACGTTTGCGCCTTCGGTCGATTCGATCAAGGCGCTGATCGCGCTGTCGATCTTCTCGACGGCGCTCGCCTTCGTGATCTACTTCCGGTTGATCGCCCGTCTCGGATCGGCGGGCACGACCTCGGTCGCCTATCTGCGCGTGCCGGCGGGCGTAGCGATCGGCATCGTCTTTCTCGGTGAAGCACTCGCGCCGAGTGCATGGGCCGGGCTGATCCTGGTCATCATTGGCGTGGCTGCGATGACGTTGCCTGAGCGAAAGTCTGCCGTGCGATCCTGAAGGATCGCTACAAACAGAAAACCCGCAGCGCCTTGCTGCGGGTTTTCTGTTTGTCTTGGGTAAAAGCCGCTCCGCCTCACCCCCCGAAGGGATTGAACCGCGTCACGCCCTTGAACAGGTTGCGCAGGAAGCTCTGCTCCTCGCCGCCGGTCGCGGTCGTGCGGCTGATGAAGTCGAAGATCACGCCGTCCTGCAGGCCGTAATTGGCGATGCGCTCGACCTTGAAGCCCTTGTTGAAATAGATCACCAGCACCTTCTGATCGACGACGCTGAGTTCCTGGAACTGGAAACGCCGGCGCACCGTCTGGCTGATATAGTAGAAGGTCCGGTTGCCGACGGTCGAGGTCGTCGAGGGCGTGCCGAGCGTCGACAGCACCGTCTGGACGTCCATGCCGGGGCGCACCTGCGCGATCAGCCCGTCATCCATGACGAAGCCGCGGGTGTACTCCTCGTTGAGGCCGGCCGAGGTCGGGATCCGGAAGCCGCTGGAATCGGGGCCGCACCCCGCGAGCGCCAAAGACGAGGTCGCAAGCAGGCCCAGCAGGGCGACACGGCGGGTAGGGACGATCATGCGCACGCGATCCGAAGGCCGGCGCGGCCCTGGGCGTGACCCCATAGCCGCTTGTCAAACAGGTAGGGCTTGGCGTAACGCCCGAGAATGGCTTTGGCAAGGCAACTGCGCAGCACGAGGGCGGACATCTGATGTTCGGTCTTTTCCGCAAGCGGGAGGAGCGGCTCGCGCCGGTCAATGCGCTGTTTGCGCGTGTGGCCGAGGCGTCGCGCCTGCCTGCGATCTATCTCGATGGCGGCGTGCCCGACACGTTCGAGGGTCGCTTCGATTCGCTGTCGCTGCACGCCTTCCTCGTGATGCGCCGGCTGCGGGCGCTGCCGGCTCCGGCGGACGATCTGGCGCAGGATTTCGTCGATGCCTGCTTTGCCTATCTCGAACTTGGTCTGCGCAATGGCGGCGTCAGCGATGTCGCGGTGCCCAAGCGCATGAAGAAGATCGCCGCCAGCTTCTATGGCCGCGTCCAGGCCTTCGAGGCCGCGCTTGTGGCCGACGAGCCGCAGGTGCTGGTCGATGCGCTCGCCCGCAACCTCGGCGCGGGCGACGGCGCGGCGCTTCTCGCCGATTATGTCAGGCGCAGCGAGGCGGCGCTTGGCGCACTCGATCTCGAGGCCCTGCTTGCGGGGCCCGTGTTGTTCCCGTCGATCTCCGCCGGGGAGGGCGCCAATGACCGCTGATCCCACCGCCGGACTGCCGTTCAGCCATCCCGTCCGGGTCGAGACGATCCGCCAGCGCGGCACGCCGGCTCAGATCGGCGTCGATACCGCGACGCTGCCGCGCATCGCGGCTGCGCTCGACATCGCCTCGCTGGAACGCCTGGACGGCCGCTTCACCCTGACCCGCAACGGCGAGCGCGTCCGGCTTGAGGGGCACGTCGAGGCGGCGCTGCACCAGACCTGCACCGTCACGCTGGAGGTCTTCGCGGTTGCGCTGTCGGTTCCGGTCAGGCTCGAATTCCTGCCCGAGGCGGAACTCGCCATCATCGCCGCGCGGGCCGCGAAGGATAGCGGCGAGGGCGCGATCGACGTCGAGGTCAATCTCAACGAGGAGGACCCGCCCGAGCCGATCGCCGATGGCGTCATCGATCTCGGCGCGGTGATGCTGGAATTCCTCGCGCTTTCGCTCGACCCGTACCCGCGCAAGCCCGGCGCGGCGTTCGAGACCTCCGAGCCCGATGTGCTGCTGCAATCGCCTTTTGCTGCGCTCGCACGGCTGAAGCGGGATGAATGAAGCGCGCGGCGTCGCTTTCCGGCGCTTGCGGCTGCGGTGCAAGTCGCTATTGTCCCGGCCGCATCGCGCCCGCTCCTGCCGGCCGCCACCGGGACTGACCAGCACCTCATGACACGACCGGTTACAATCGCGCTCGATGCGATGGGCGGAGACCACGGCCCGTCCGTGGTGATCCCGGGTGCGGCCCTGACGCTGGAGCGGCGGCCCGATGCGCGCTTCGTCATTTTCGGCGACCAGGCACTGGTGCTGCCGCTGCTCGACGCGCATCCCAGGCTCAAGGCCGTGACCACGTTCCACCACACCGAGGTCTCGGTGAAGATGGACGACAAGCCGAGCCAGGCCCTGCGCTATGGCCGCTACAAATCCTCGATGTGGCGGGCGATCGACGCCACCAAGACTGGCGAGGCCGACGTCACCGTCTCGGCCGGCAATACCGGCGCGCTGATGGCGATGTCGAAGTTCTGCCTGAAGTCGATGCCGCAGGTCGATCGTCCGGCGATCGCGGCGCTCTGGCCGACCGTGCGCGGCGAGAGCGTCGTGCTCGATGTCGGCGCGACGATCGGCGCGGATGCCCGCCATCTCGTCGATCTCGCCATCATGGGCGCGGCCATGGCGCGCGTCGTCTTCGATCTCGATAGCCCCACGGTCGGCCTGCTCAATGTCGGCGTCGAGGAGATCAAGGGCGTCGAGGCGGTCAAGGAGGCCGGCCGCATCCTGCGCGAGAGCAATCTGCCGCACATGACCTATCACGGCTTCGTCGAGGGCGACGATCTCGGCAAGGGCACCGTGGACGTGGTCGTGACCGAAGGCTTTACCGGCAACATCGCGCTCAAGACGGCCGAGGGCACCGCCCGCCAGATCAGCTCCTATCTGAAGGCCGCGATGAGCCGGTCGCTGATGGCCAAGATCGGCTATGTCTTTGCGCGCGGCGCCTTTGCGGCGCTGAAGGACAAGATGGATCCGCGCAAGGTCAATGGCGGCGTCTTCCTCGGGCTTGAGGGAATCGTCATCAAGAGCCATGGCGGCACCGATGCGATCGGCTTCGCCAGCGCGACAGAGCTTGCATACGAGATGGCCCGCGACGAGCTGATGGCGAAGCTGCGCGAGATGGCGACGATCGCGCATCCGGAGGCGCAGGCGAAGCCAGCGTCTGCCGCGGAGTAAGGAAGGCCCGACGTGTCGATATTGCGCTCCGTCATCGCCGGCTGCGGCTCCTATCTGCCGCAGCGCATCGTCACCAACGCCGAACTGGCGACCCGCGTCGACACCACCGATGAGTGGATCGTCCAGCGGACAGGTATCCGCCAGCGCCATGTCGCGGCGGCCGACGAGCCGACCTCGGTGCTGGGGCTGAAGGCGGCGCAGGCGGCTCTCGCGGATGCGGGCCTCGACGCCGCCCAGATCGACCTGATCATCGTGGCGACCGCCACGCCCGACCACACCTTTCCCGCCACTGGGACGCAGATTCAGGCAGCGCTCGGCATCCATGGCGGCGCGGCCTTCGATCTTCAGGCCGTGTGCTCGGGCTTCGTCTTCGCGCTTGCCACCGCCGACAAGTTCCTGGCCAGCGGCGCGGCGCGGGCAGCCCTCGTCATCGGAGCGGAAACCTTCTCGCGCATCCTCGACTGGGAGGACCGCACCACCTGCGTGCTCTTCGGCGACGGCGCCGGCGCGGTCGTGATGGTCGCCGAGCCGGGCGAGGGCACATTGGCCGATCGCGGCGTGCTGACCACGCATATCCGCTCGGATGGCCGCTACAAGGACAAACTCTATGTCGATGGCGGGGCCGGCTCGACCAGCACGGTCGGCCTCCTGCGCATGGAAGGCAAGGAGGTCTTCCGCCATGCGGTGACCAATCTCGCCGAGACGGTGCGCCACACCTTCGAAGTCACGGGCCTGAGCGGCGCCGACATTGACTGGTTCGTGCCCCACCAGGCCAACCGCCGCATCATCGACGCCACCGCCGACAAGCTCGGCATCGACCATGAGCGCGTCGTCGTCACCGTCGACCGGCACGGCAACACCTCGGCCGCCTCGATCCCTCTGGCGCTCGCCGAGGCGCATGCCGACGGACGCATCAAGCGCGGCCAACTCGTGCTGATCGAAGCGATGGGCGGCGGCTTCACCTGGGGCTCGGCGCTGATCCGCTGGTGAGCGCGGGCGACGGAATTCTTCCAATTTATGACAGTTTCGTCGGGTTTTTCTGCTTTTCCATCAAAGCCATCGCGAGAATGGCCGCAGGATGGATTGACCGGCGTGGCGGGTGCGCCTAGCGTCCGGCGTCCGTAATGGCGAAGGGCAGGCGGCAAGCCCGTCAGCCGAAATAACGCCTTGGAGGATATGAATGGCGGGGCAAACGGTCACTCGCGCTGATCTGTGCGAGGCTGTCTATCAGAAGATCGGTCTGTCGCGGACGGAGTCGTCGAAGCTCGTCGAGGCGGTGCTCGACGAGATTTGCGACGCGGTCGCGCGCGGGGAGAACGTCAAGCTGTCCTCGTTCGGCTCGTTCGTCGTGCGAGACAAGGGCGAGCGAATCGGTCGTAATCCCAAGACGGGTGTGGAAGTGCCGATCGAGCCACGTCGCGTGATGGTGTTCAAGCCGTCCAACGTGATGAAGGCCCGCATAAACGGCGAGGTCGGTGAGGACGAAGACGCGTGACGCTGGAGTTTCCTGACGGCGACCAAGAGGCCGAATTGGACAACAAGAGCCCAGATGCCTTCCGGACCATCAGCGAGGTCGCTGAAGACCTCGACATTCCTCAACATGTGCTGCGTTTCTGGGAAACGCGCTTTACCCAGATCAAGCCGCTCAAGCGCGGCGGCGGCCGGCGCTACTACCGGCCCGACGACGTCGCTCTGCTGAAGGGCATCCGCCGGCTGCTCTACGGCGAGGGCTATACGATCAAGGGGTTGCAGCGCATCCTCAAGGAGCAGGGACCGCGCCATGTCCAGGCGATCGGTCGCGGCGGTCCTGTCGGGCCGCGCCCGGCCGACCAGGCGCCGAAGCCGGCCGTGACCGCCGGGCCGGAGACGATGTCCGCCGCTCGACCTGCCGGCGTTCCGCCGCCGCGAGAACAGTCGGCTCATGGCGGGCCGGATCATCTCACGGTGCTCTCCGTCATCCTCGCCGAACTGGGCGAGTGCCGGCGCATCCTGCAAGGCGCGATACAGCCGCAGACCGCAGAGAGCGTCTGAGCCCCGCGTCCATTTCCCGAAGGAGAGGCCGCCATGGCCTGGATCTATCTGGCTATTGCAGGCCTGTTCGAAGTCGGCTGGGCGATTGGCCTGAAATACACGCAAGGCTTCACCCGCCTCGTCCCGACGCTGCTCACCCTCGCCAGCATGGTCGTCAGTCTCGGTCTGCTCGGCCTTGCGCTGAAGAGCCTGCCCGTGGGCACGGCCTACGCGATCTGGACCGGCATCGGCACGATCGGCACCGCCATGCTCGGCATCGTGCTGCTCGGAGAACCGGCGACCGCGCTCAGGCTCGCCTGCATCGGCCTGATCGTGGCCGGCATCGTCGGCCTCAAGCTGGTGTCCTGAAGCGCAGCGCTTTCCGTTCGGCTGCATTCAGTCGAACGGGAGGAGCTTGCGCAAAGCTGAAATCTATCGCCGGAAGGCGTCCGGCCAGTTGCCGCTGCGCTCCAGCAGCACGATCGCGACGATCACCGCCAGCGTGACGGCGAGCGTGAGCAGCTTCGCGTTCCAGGGCGTGCCGCGGCCAATCAGCCAGATCAGCGTCAGGCCGATCAGAAGGGGGACGAAATACTCCATGAGCCCTGTCTAGTGCATCGGACCGAAAAGTGGAATCCACTTTCCGGAACATTCTGATGCAAAACCAATAAGCTAGATAGCCAATTCGCGTCCGACAGGACGCACGGCGATCTCGCCGATCGCGGCCGACCATAAACCCGCAGCGTGGCCGCCATCCTCAGGCCGTCGCAGCGGCCTTCTTCTTCGTCGGCTTCGCCTTGGGCTCCGGCGGCGGTTCTGCGGCCTGCTTGGCGAGCCTCAGCGCCCGCAGCGCCTCGATCTTCTTGCGCGCCGCGGCCTCTTCGGCGGCGATCTTGCCGCTCGACTTCTGCTTTTCGCGCGGTGCGTCCTGGACGGCGTTGACGTCGTGCCACCCGCGTGGGCCGTGATGATCGCCTGCCATGATACTCTCCCCAAACTCTAAAACCCTGCGTCGAAGTTGCGCCGAGGCCGCTCCGGGCGCAAGCCCGTTCGCGGTGAAGTCGTGAAGACGAGCGCGACGACGAGTTGCCGCGCGGCCCGGATCGGCGCGTTACAACCTGCGGCTGCGCATTTCTTCACGCTTCGGTAGGCAAAAGACCGCTACACCTGAGGCGGGGGTCAAGGGCGGCCGGGTCGGACGCCATTCTTGTAGAGTTTGGGCGGTGTCGTGAAGGCCATGCGGCGACAATTCCGTCTCGATGTGATCCGGATTTCGGCGCTTTTCGTCCTTGCCGCGAGCGTGGCAAGCCTGGTCCCGTTCGTCTCTGCCGGTGTCGGACTGCCGGCCACGGCTGCGCTGCTGGTCCAGCCCCTGTGCTGGGCTCTGGCCGGCGGGGCCGCGCTGCTGGTCATCTCGCGCGCATATCGACGCTTTGGCGCCTATGTTCACCCGCTGGAGGCGACGCTCGCCGACGCCCTTGCGAAGCAACTGGATTGCAAGGCGCAAGCCGCGTCTGTTCCAGCCGAACCGCACAGGCACGATGGGGCCACGGCTGCGGCGCTGCGGCGTTCGCAACTCGCGACGATCAGCGACACGGTCTCCGCAAGCTCGTCGATGCTGCGGGTCTCGACCACGGAACTGACCTACGCCACGGCCGAAACCCGCGACGGCCTGACCGCTCTGGCGGAGCATTCGCAGCGTTCGGAAGCGGCGGCCGGCGATGTCTCGCTGGCGCAGCAGCGCATGCTGGCTGCCAGCTCCGCGCTGGAGGAGCGCCTGCGCTCGACCTTCGACATGGTGGTCAAGGCCGACGAACTCGCCCGCGACACCTCCGGTCTCGTCGGCCAGCTCGACGCTGGCGCCTCGCGCATCGGCGAGGTCGTCTCGCTGATCCAGTCGATCGCGGGACAGACCAATCTGCTCGCGCTCAACGCCACGATCGAGGCGGCGCGCGCCGGCGAGGCGGGCAGGGGCTTCGCGGTCGTCGCAAGCGAGGTCAAGGCGCTCGCCCAGAAGACGGCGCAGGCCGCACGCGAGATCGCCCAGCAGGTCAACGCCATCCAGGACACCTCGATCCGCTCGGCCGGCGCGATTCGCCTGATCTCGGAACGGGTCGGCGAAGCGGAGCTGCATGCCTGCGAAATGTCCACGGCGCTGGATGTCCAGGCCAGAGCCGTCGGCCATGTCGCCGCGCTGGCGATGCAAACGCTGCAGCACGCCAGCGAGAGCTGGCGCGGCGTCGCCCATATCGAGATACAGGCCGGCGCCTCGGAGCAGATCGCGGCCATCCTCGACCGTACGGCCCAGACGATCACGGATGCCAGCCGCGATCTCGAGCAGTTGCTGGCGGAGACGGCCGATCAAGCGTCCGCGGCAACAGGAGCGCCGGCGCGGGCCATCGCCATCTGACCCCGAAAGCGGCGACCCGCCGCGCGGATGACTGCGTCAGCCGTCGTTGGAGGAGTTGAGTTCGCCCGTCGTCAGGGCCGCGTCGCCGCCGATGCCTGCCGCCTGCCGCAACGCTTCGTTGATGCGATCCTGCCAGCCCGGGCCGGCGCTCTGGAAATGCTCCAGCACTTCGCTGTCGATCCGCAGGGTCACCATCTCACGCGCGCCGGGCGCCAGCTTGCGCACTTGCGGCGCGGGCGCGGCGACCTTCGGCGCGGCTGGCTTAAACAGCGCCTCGGCCTTGTCGCGGGCGCTGTCTGGCCGGCGGGTGCGATCGAAGCTCATGGGTCGAGACCTCTTTGGCGGGAAGGCGAGGCGCCATGCCGGCGGCCGCGCGGCGGACCAGACATGGCTCCAGCGATGCCACGATCCGCGATGTGAAGAAATGGTCGGAGCGAGAGGATTCGAACCTCCGACCCCTTGTCCCCCAGACAAGTGCGCTAACCGGGCTGCGCTACGCTCCGACGGCTCGGCTTATAGAGTTGGGCGCAGGCAGATGCAATGCGCTTTGCGCCATGATCCAGGCCGGCCTGAAGCGGCACAATGCGGCAACCCCGCCGTTAACTCTCGCTTAAGGCTGTGATTGCGCGCAACGCCGGTTTTCAGCATCGTCGTTTCGGGACGGGGGTCCTGACGGCGGAGATGACCATGTCGATGGCGACTGCCACGGCCGGACGGCGCGAGCCGGCGGCATTGTCCCCCACGCGGCCGGCGGGTTCGGTCGAATCCTTCTTCCGCGCGCTCGCGCCGGACTGGCATTCGCAATGGGCCTGGGACCATTACGAGCCGACGATTCTCGGCCTCGCCCACCAGTTCGGCCTGCGCCGCGTCTGTGAGATCGGCGGCGGGCGCGACCCGCTGTTCTCGGTCGAGGCGGCCGCCCGCAACGGCATCGCGCTCACCGTCAACGACATCGACGCCGGCGAACTCGCCCTGACCCCGCCGGGATTGGCGACCGCGCGCTTCGACATTGCCGGCGACCTGTCGGAGCCCGACATCGCGCGCGGCGGCTATGACCTGATGGTCTCGCGCATGGTCTTCGAGCATGTTCACGACGTCGAGCGGGCCTGGAGCAACATTCACGCGCTGCTGGCTCCGGGCGGCGTCGCGCTTGCCTTCTTCCCGACGCTCTGGGCGCCGGTCTTCGCGCTGAACCACATCCTGCCCGAGAAGGCCTCGCGCGCCATCGTGCATGCGCTGTTCCCGGGCCGCCGCGACGATGGCGGCGATCCGAAATTCCCGGCCTTCTACGACCAGTGCCGCGGCAGCCGCAGCCTGCTGGAGCCGATGCTGCGCCGCTCAGGCTTCAGCGACATCCATGTCCAGCGCTTCTGGGGCCATGGCTATTTCGACCGCATGCCCGGCCTGCGCGAGATCGACCGCGCCTTCAACGCGCTCAGCGCGAAGATCGGCTGGGACCTCGTCACGACCTATGCCTATGTCGTGGTGCGCAAGGACAAGGGCTGACACGGTCCTGTCCGGGTGGAGGGCTGTCATTGGACGAGATCGGCTATTTCGCTCTTGCCCGGCGCGACCTGGAGCGCGGCGGGGAGCAGGTCTACGTTGTCACCGGGCAGCCGGTGGTGCGCAGCAAGGTGAGCGAACTCGCTTACAGCCGTGATCGCGCCGAGCTCGAAAACGATCCCGAAAGCCCTTATCGCTGGTTCGTGGTCAGGCTGAGCGACGACGCGATCGCCCGGTTGCCCTGATCAGCGCCGCGCCGAAGGCGTCGGCTCGGGCGACTTCAGCGCCGCCAGCCCCCAGACCAGCCCGAGCAGCAGGTAGAAATGCCGCCAGTGGTCGGTGTCGATCTGGATGCCCTGCAGGATCGTGACGAACAGCACAGACCAGAGCACGATCGCGTGGTTCTGCGTCGGCGTGCGGCGGAACACCAGCGTCCAGCCGACATAAGCCGTGGCGGCCATCAGGCCGAGCCAGGCGAAGCCGCCGAGCCAGCCATAGGAGGCGAAGGCGTTGATGTAGACGTTGTGCGGGTCTTCCGGAAAGAAGAAGCGGAAGCGCAGCGGCCCGAAACCGTTGGGCAGGTCGAGCAGCAGCGGGATCGAGCGCAGCTGGTTGCCGAAGCGGCCGGTGACGCCCTGGTCGTAGGTCTGGTCGAGCGTGGCGCGCACCTCGAAGACCGCGCGGATGTTCTCAAACGACAGCGCGACCAGCAGCGCCACGACGAGCGCACCAAGCGCGACCAGCGTCAGGAAGACGATGCGCGTCCGCCGCGAGGCGTTGGGCGAGGTCAGGAAGGTCAGCGCGATCATCATCAGCGCCGCGGCCGCGAGATTGCCCCAGGCGCCGCGCGAGAACGTCAGGAAGAGCGCCGCCAGCGGCAGGCTCATGATGGCAAGCCCGCGCAGCAGGCCGATCCGGCCGATCAGGATGTGCTGCAGCGCAAACACGATCGGCAGCACCAGGAAGGGCCCGAGCACGTTGGGGTCCTTGAAGGTGCCCGAGGCGCGGCCGTACAGCGAGAACACCGAGCCCAGCCCCGCCACGTCGAAATAGCCGAGCAGGCCGGCAAGGCTCGCGCACCAGGCGGCGAAGAGGTAGCCCTTGCGCAGCGTCTCGATGCGGCCATACGCGTCGTCGGCCATGATCGCGGCGAGGAAGATCGCCGTGATCATCAGATAGACCGAGACGGCGGTGAAGCGCACCGAGGGCGCCTCGTCCATCCACGGGATCAGCGAGATGACGCCGCCGAGATTGTAGAGCAGCAGCAGCAGCGCCAGCGGGATCAGCTTCTGCGAGAAGCGCACGCCCGTCAGCGCGAACACGAACAGCGTCAGCAGGAAGACGAGCTCATAGGGCGAGGGCTCGATCAGCGCGAAGCCGCTGCAGGCCGCCAGCAGCCAGAGCGTGCCGCGCTTGATCGCGGCGTACGAGATCGTCAGGCCGCGCGGGCGGCCATGCGAGGCGTCGGTGCGGTCGGCGAGCGCGCTCAATAGGCGTTCTCGTTCTTGGTCATCAGCGAAAGCGGCGTCTTGATCAGGATGTAGATGTCGAGCAGCACCGACCAGTTCTCGATGTAGTAGAGGTCGTGCTCGACGCGGCGCTGGATCTTGTCCTCGGTGTCGGTCTCGCCGCGCCAGCCATTGACCTGAGCCCAGCCGGTGATGCCGGGCCTGACCTTGTGGCGGGCGAAATAGCCGTCGACGACCTGCTCATAGGCGCGGTCCGAGGCCTTGGCGTGGATCGCATGCGGGCGCGGGCCGACCAGCGAGAGGTCGCCCTTCAGGATCACGTTGAAGAGCTGCGGCAATTCGTCGATCGAGGTCTTGCGGATGAAGCGGCCCACCCGGGTGACGCGTGGATCGTCCTTGGTGACCTGCTTGCTGGCGGCGAAGTCGCTCATCTCATGATAGAGCGAGCGAAACTTGAACACCTCTATCAGCTCGTTGTTGAAGCCGTAGCGCTTCTGCCGGAACAGCACCGGCCCCTTCGAATCGAGCTTGATCGCGATCGCGGTGGCGATCATCAGCGGCGACAGCGCGATCAGCGCCAGCGTGCCGACGACCTTGTCGAACAGGAACTTGACGACGATGTCCCAGTCCGCGATTGGCCTGTCGAACACGTCGAGCACCGGCACGGCGCCGATATAGGAATAGGAGCGCGGCCGGAACCTCAGCTTCGACATATGCGCCGAGAGGCGGATGTCGATCGGCAGCACCCAGAGCTTGCGCAGCATGGTCAAAAGCCGCGCCTCGGCCGAGATCGGCAAGGTGAAGATCACGAGGTCGAGCTTGGTGCGGCGCGCGAACTCGACGAGATCGTCGATCGTGCCGAGCTTGGGATAGCCCGCGACGAGATCGGGCGAGCGGTCGTCGTTGCGGTCGTCGAACACGCCGCAGACGCGCAGGCCCGTGTCGCGCTGCATCTCCAGCGCCTTGATCAGCGCCTCGCCGGCCTCGCCGCCGCCGACGATGGCGGTGCGGCGCTCCAGCCGGCCCATCCGGGTGAGGTGGCGCACGCACAGCGTGACGCAGAGCCGCTCGAACAGCAGCGCGCCAAGCCCGCCGGCATAAAGGCTTGCCAGCCAGACGCGCGAGACCTGGTCGCCGATCTTCAGGAAGAAGAAGGCCGCCAGCGTGATCAGGAACAGCGTGGTCCAGCCCGCCGTGAGTCTGACCGCCATGGTGATGAAATGGCGCAATGCGCCGATATGGTAGAGTTGCAGGGCCTGGAAGGTGCCGAGCGCGCCCACGGCGAGCAGCGGGATCGTGATCTGGTAGGTCGTCGAGCTTTCGACATTGCCGGCGACGTAGAGCCAGTAGACGAACCCGCCGACGCCGACCACAGCCAGCACGTCGAACAGACGCACGAAGCCTTCGATCATCACCGGCGACAGGGTCCGCTTGACCGGCATGGCGGCGATGCGTTCGGCCAGCGGGTGGAAGACGCGGGTCGGGCGTGCCGCATCGACGCCGGCCATCTCGGCCGTGGCTGCGGAGGCCGCATCGACCTTGATCAGATCGCGAACATCGAAGGCGCCCATGACGTCACATCCCTGGTCCGACCGGCGAGGCGATGCCCGTCGATCTTGACCAAGCGCTACTCCAAAATGCTCACGGAAGGCTTAATCGGACGCCTCGCTGTTTTCGGGGATTCGCGGAAGCTCAGGCCGGGGCGGGCGCGATATCGCGCCGCCGTTCGCCGCGAAGGCGCGTGCGGAGGACGGTTTCAGGAAAGCTGTTTTTCGCCTGACCGATCAAGGTATTGATACAGTTTTTCTTGATCGGGAATGCGCTCGATGTTTCCAGAAAAGTGATGAAACGACCTCCTTGCGTTGACAGAAATACAGTTTTCGGGCATATCCGCTCGTGATGAGTGTCTGAGAAGCACATTTTTGAGCGGAACATGTCCCCGGCGAGAGCCGTCTCTGGACATGACGCTGTGCTGCTTGGGCGGAGACCTCCGCCGAAGTCTTATTCTCGAACTCGTCCTAAAAACTCAAACGATTGCCGAGCCGACCGGACCCGCACCCGCGCCGTCCTGAATCTGCTTCGCCCTGTGTGCTCCATGTCTTTCCACTGGTTGATTCTGCTCGCGGCCATCGCCGTCGAGATCGTCGCGACTGCCGCGCTGAAGTCGTTCGTCGCGGCCCCTCTGCTCGTCGCCATCCTGCCTCTCCTCCTGATCGGACTGTCCTTCGCCCTGCTCAGCGTCGCGCTGCGGGTCATCCCGCTCGCGGTCGCCTATGCGGTCTGGGAGGGGCTCGGCATCGTCGGCATCGCCGCTGCCGGGCACTGGTTCTTCGGCGAGCATCTGACTCCCGGGCGCATAGCGGCGCTCGCCGCGATCATCGCCGGCATCGTGCTGCTCGAGCGTGGCGTCGCCAGCGGCGGAGGTGACGAAGAGGGGAGCCCGGCATGATCGCCCCCCTTCTTCCGCAGTCGCTGGCCCTGCTCTGGCTGGCGCTGGCCGTCATCCTCGAAGTCGGCGGAACCTGGCTGCTCAAGCTCTCCGACGGCATGAAGCGCCGATGGCACGGCGCGCTCGGCGTCGCCCTCGTCATCGGCGCTTTCGCGGCGCTGGCGCAGGCCATCCGTGGCATGGACCTGTCCGTCGCCTATGCAGTCTGGGGCGGGGCCGGACTGGTGATCACCGCGATCGTCGGCGCGCTCGTCTTCGGCCAGCGCATTCGTCCCGGCGGTTGGGCCGGGATCGGGCTCGTCATCGCCGGCGTCGTGGCGTTGAAGCTGCTATAAGGGCAGCGCTCAGGTTCCGCGCGCGGTCATGGCGTCGCCATAGGCTTCGAGCACCCCGTCGATCATCGCATCGAGCGCGAAATTCTGGCGCACATGCTCGGCGAGGTCGGCGGCCTGCGCCCGTCGCTCGATGTCCGGCGTCGCCAGCGTGGCCCGGATCGCGTCGGCCAGGATCACCGGGTCGTTGGGCGGGATCAGCCGGCCGCGATGCGCCGGGCCATAGATCTCCTTGATGCCGCCGACATCGGTCGAGATCAGCGGTTGGGCCGCGGCCGCCGCCTCCAGAATGACATAGGGCAGCGATTCGGCCCGCGACGGGATCACCATGATGCGCGCCTGCGACAGCGCCTTGCGGATCGGCCCCGGCGGCTCGAACACGCATTGCCCGTCGACGCCCTGCTGCACCGTCATCCGCTTTAGTTCAGCTTCGTCAGGGCCCGAACCGACGATCAGCATGCGCGGCGTCAGGCCGTCGCGCGTCTTCAGCAGGCTGAGCGCCTCGATCAGCGTGTCGACGCCCTTGGCTGAGCGCAACTCGCCGAGATAGACCAGATCGAAGCCGGCCTGCGCATGGTCGATCGGCTCGAACTCGGCCTCCGAAATGCCGTTCAGAACGATGCGATGGTCGGTCGCGGGCATGTGCCCGATATGGGCCTCGAAACGCCCGGCGATGAAGGCGCTCTCGAACAGGAACATGTCGGTGGCGCGCTCCAGCAGGCGCTCGACCGCCATATAGACCTTATGCTCGATGCCGCCCGGCTTGTAATTGAAGCTGCCGCCATGGGGGGTGTAGGCGGTGACGTAGCGGCGTTTCGGCGTCACCAGCGCAGGCAGACGCGCATAGACCCCGCCTTTCGAGCCATGGGCATGCACAATGTCGGGCGCGAGCCTTTTTCGCGTGGAAGCTGCGCTTGCCTGCGCCTTCGCATCGGTAAAGCTCGGATAGCGCGACATCGGCACCCGCGTCACGCCGAGCGCAAGCTGGGGGACAAGCTCGGCGAAGACCTGGTCGGCGCGCGCGCCTCCCGTGGTCGAATCGCAGAAGATGCCGACATCGTGCCCGCGCGCGACCTGGCCGCGCGCCAGATCCTGAACATGGCGGAACAGCCCGCCGAGCGGCGCCCGGAAGACATGCAGGATGCGCAGCCGGCGCGCGGGGGCGGCGTCCGTCATGGCGATCTCCCGCTGTGCCTTCAGAACCAGCGTTCCTTGATGACGATGGTGTCGCCGGGCTGCACGGCATAGGTGATCGGCACCGAGGCCGTGATCAGCTGGCCATCGACCTGCCGCGTGACCTCGGCCCAGGAGCGCTGCCCGCGCGGCGTGAAGCCGCCGGCGATGGCGACCGCCGTCTGCACGGTCATGCCGTTGACGTAGGGAAACTGGCCCGAATTCGTGACCTCGCCCAAAACGAAGAAGGGGCGGTAGGCATCGACCTCGACGGAGACCTGCGGTTCGCGCAGGAAGCCTCCGCGCAGCTTGGCCTCGATAGCCCGTTCAAGCTGCTGCGTGGTGCGCCCCTGAGCGTCGACCGTGTCGATCAGCGGCATCGAGATCCGCCCCCCGCCATCGACCGCATAGATATTGGAGAGGTTGTCCTGCCCGAACACGATGATCCTGAGCCGGTCGCCGCTTGCGAGGCGATAGGGCCCCTGCGCCTCGGCGACCGCGTATTCTGACGCGACATAGCGCGGCGCGCAGGCGCCCGCCGCCAGGGCGGCGGCCAGTGCGAGAGAGGCGAGCTGTCGACTCATCACGTGCGATACCCATGCAGAAACTGGGTTCAGAGTTAGGTCGACGTGGTTAACAAAGCGTGTCGCGTCACGTCCGCAGCTCTCGATAGTTGTCGCACCCGAGAGGGGCATCCGTTTGCGACATTAACCGGCCACTAACCTTAATCGGGTTTGCTTGACCCTGCGTCCCTCCGAATGGGCGACAGTTTTGCGTGAATGGATGGGTCATGACCGCTCACACCGAAAGCCAGATGCGGGATGCCGGCGAGAACCGGGGCGACATGCTCGATCTCGCGGCCCTCTGGGTTGCGATCAAGCGGCGCAAGGCCTGGATCATCGGCCCGTCGCTCGCCGCGCTCGGCCTGTCCTTCGTCGCCGTCAACCTGATTCCGGCGCGCTATACCGGCGAGGCGCGCCTCCTGCTGGAGAATCGCGACAGCTTCTACACCCGCCCCGGCCAGAACGGCAGCGGCGGCGAGGGCGGCGGCCAGCAGTTCGACAGCGAGGCCGTGCAAAGCCAGGTCCAGCTCATCATGTCGCGCGATCTGGCGCGCGAGGCGATCAAGCGCATCGGCCTCGTCGGCAACAGCGAATTCGATTCGGGCGCGGGCGCGCTGAACGCGCTCAAGAAGATCGGCGTGCTGATCGGGCTCGGCGCCCATCCGGCCGACCGCTCGCCCGAGGAGCGCGTGCTGGAGAAATATTACGATCGGCTGCTGGTCTTCCCCGTCGGCAAGTCGCGCATCGTCTCCGTCGAGTTCACCTCGCAGGATCCGGCGCTGGCCGCCAAGGGCGCCAACATCATCGCCAACACCTATCTGGAGACGCAGGAAGCCGCCAAGCAGGACACCGCCCGCAGCGCCTCCTCCTGGCTCTCGACCACGATCGAGCCCCTGCGCAAGCGCGTCGCCGAGGCCGAGGCCAAGGTCGAGGAGTTCCGCTCGCGCAACGGCCTGCTGGTCGGCGCCAACAACACCACCATCACTTCGCAGCAGCTCGCCGATCTCTCGACGCAGCTCTCCGATGCGCGCCGGCAGCAGGCCGAGGCGCAGGCCAAGGCCGGGCTGATCCGCGATGCGATCCGGCAGGGTCGGACCTTCGAGATCCCCGACGTCGCCAATAACGAGCTCATCCGCCGGCTGATCGAGCAGCGCGTCAACCTGCGCGCCCAGATCGCGCTCGAATCGCGCAACCTGCTCTCCGAGCATCCGCGCATCAAGGAGCTCACCGCCCAGCTCGCCGATCTCGAAGGCCAGCTCAGGGGCGCTGCCGAACGCACCGTGCGCACGCTGGAGAACGAGGCCAAGATCGCCAATCAGCGCATCGAGAGCTTCACCGCCGCGCTCGATGGCCAGAAGAAGAACGTCTCCGGCGCAAACGACAGCGAGGTCCAGCTCCGTGCGCTGGAGCGCGAGGCCAAGACGCTGCGCGACCAGCTCGAGCAGTACATGCTGCGCTATCGCGAGGCCGTCGCCCGCGACGCCGTCAACGCCACGCCGGCCGACGCCCGCGTGATCTCGCGCGCCATCGAGCCGACCGAGCCGTCCTTCCCCAAGAAGATCCCGACCATGATCGTCGCGACGCTGGCGACATTCCTCGTCGCGCTCGCCACCATCGTCTCGCGTGAACTGCTCAACGGCCAGGCCGGCGCGCCCGCCAACGCCCCGCGCCGCGCGCCGGGCTGGGTCGGTCAGGCAGCGGCCGCGCCGCGCACCGATCCGCGCCGCGAGCGCGTCGCGGGCCTGCTGACCCATGCGGGCCGGCTCGGCCAGCTCACGCTCGATCCCGAGCGGCCCGAGCAGACTCTGGTCGAACTCGCCGCCCGCATCGAGGAGCCGGCGCGCGGCATGGCCCCGCTGCTTCTGGTGCTGGACGGCGGCGGCGTCGGCGCGACCACGGCGCGCGATCTCGCGGAGCATCTCTCGCGCCGCTGCCGCTGCATCATCGTCGATCTCGTCGCCGACCGAGACCGCCGCGAGCCGGGCTTCTCCGAGCTGCTCGCCGGCGAGGCGCTGTTCTCCGACATCATCATGCGCGAACCCGGCTCGCGTCTGCATCGCATCGGCCCCGGCCATGCCGGCCGCGATGCCGTGCTGGCCGCGCCCGACCTCGTCGAGGTCGCGCTCGATGCGCTCTGCGAGACCTATGACTGGGTGCTGGTCGCCGCCGCCTCCAACGACGACAGCGCAGTGCTTTCGCCGCTGGCCGCGCGCGCCCAGGGCGGGCTCGTCATGGCGGGGCAAGCCAGCAACGGCCATGCGGTCGAGGCGGCCTATCGCCTGTCGGACCTCACCAAGGCGCCGGTCTCGCTGGTGCTGGACCAGCTCCATGACGGCCAGGGACTGCCATTCGATGCGCGCGAGCGGGACGCTGCCGAGGTCTGAGTCCAAAAGCACTTCGCATTCAGAAAGCACTTCGCATTCAGGTCGAGGCGCGAGAGGCGCCACGCGAACCCCTCCCCCTCGTGGGGAGGGGCAGGGGTGGGGGGCGAACGACCGGGTGAGCGAGCTCTGGGAAAAGCTGAGCCTGCAGCGGCGATATGGCTAAACGTCGAATTGATCGCTCTGGCCCCACGCCCCCCACCCCTATCCCCTCCCCACAAGGGGGAGGAGGGGTTTCCGTCGAGGCTCCCGAACGCGATTACCCAGGTTCAATCAGATTGCAAATTGAGCCTTACTCGTCGGTGGCGCGGCTGCGGCCGCGCGCCTTGTCCAGCAATCCCGAGGCCCGGCGCGCCAGCCTGAGCAGCCGGGGCTGGGTCTTGATCCAGCGCTTGGCCGAGCGCCTGGCGCGGGCGACGCTGGCGAAGAGCCGGCCCTTCGCCGTCACCGGCACGAAGGTGTCGACCAGTTCGTCGCGCTCGTCGCAGATCGTCGTCTTGTAGCGCGCCTCGCCGACGCCGAGGTCGAAGCTTGTGATGCCGGCCTGGCATTGCAGCTTGATCAGGTCGATCAGCAGGATTTCGCCCGGGCTGGTCTTGGCGACTTCGCTCTCCATGTCGAACGAGGTCGCCATGCCTGAGAAGCGCTGTCCCTGCACCGCGCCGACATAAGTCGCGATCGAACGGCCGGCGAGATCGAGCGAATAGAGCTGGAGCGCCGGCCCATCGCCGCTGGCGCCCTGTTTCAGGAAGGCGCGCATGGCGGGGTCGGCGAAGGGGTCGGCGATGCCCATGGCGGCGAACCGCATCGCCTTCTGCGCCAGGAACGCCGAGATCACGCGCCCGATCTCGGCGTCGCTTGTCGCCCTGACCACCTGCGAGGGGCCGAAGGTCGAAAAGCGGTTGCGCTTGTTCTTGAGCTTCTTGTGGGCGTGGCTGCTCATCGCGCGGCGCAGCGTGCCGTCGCAATCGCCCGCCGTGAGCGCGAGCTTGTAGGCCCCGCTCGGGCTCGGGCCCGCCGCCAGCAGCGCCATCGGGTTGGCGAGGCCCTGCCACTCGACCGGCTGATTGACGAAGACGAAGGCGTCGAGCCCGCCGATCGCGGCCGCGATCTCCAGCAGCATCGCGCGTGTCGTTTCCGTGTCGAGCCCGGCCGCGAACTCGGGCGCATAGACGCCCATATGGTAGTTGGCGTGCTTGCCGCCGATGAACTCGGCGAAGCGGATGCCGTTGCGTCGCGTCAGCACCAGCGGCAGGATCGCCACAGGCTGGCCGCGCCCGTCGCGCAGCACGACATGGCGGAATTCCATGCCGTGCGAGCGGCCGACGGTGGCGACGAAGGCGGCGACCCAGGCATGCGCCTGATAGGGCGTCAGCAGCGCCGTCTCCTCCAGCGCGCGCCAGTCCCTGGCGAGGGCCGAGATGTCGCTTTCGACCGCCATGCTGGCGTAGCCGCGCGCCGCCGCGCTCTGGCGCGGGGCCAGAGCAAGGGCCGCGGGGCGTTCGGCGAGGGCGGACATAGGCGGTCGATCCGGGGGCTGCGTGGAATTCGCAAGCGTTTTAACCCGGCATTGTGAACAGACCGGGCAGGATCGACCCGTCAGGCGCGAGCTTTGGCGAACAGCGTTAGCAAGCGGTTGCCGCGGACGAGACATAATGAGCCTGCGCCACAAAGCCTTCTCGGCCGTGTTCAAGGCGATCGCGCTGACCCGCGCCGATCGCTGGGGCAAGGCCTTTGCGCAAGGCATGGGCGTCATCCTGACGCTGCACCATGTCCGCCCCGCCAGCGCCGATCCCTTCCAGCCCAACGGCCTGCTGGAGATCACGCCGGAATTTCTCGACGCCACCCTGCGCCTGATCCGGGCCGAGGGCTACGACATCGTCTCGCTCGACGAGGCGCTGACGCGGCTGACCTCGTTCAGGCCCGGCCGCTTCTTCGTCGCGCTGACCTTCGACGACGGCTATCGCGACAATGTCGAGCACGCCTGGCCGGTGCTGGCGAAGCACAATGCGCCCTGGACGATGTTCGTCACGCCGGGCTTCGCCGACCGCACCGCGCGGCTCTGGTGGCTGGAGCTGGAGGAGGCGATCCGGGCCTTGCCACGCTTCTCGGTCGAGCTGCCGGGCGGCGGCTTCTCGGCCCGGACGGAAACCGTGGCCGAAAAGCAGCTCGCCTTCGACCAGCTCTACTGGCGTCTAAGGAAGGAGCCGGAAGCGATTCTGCTGTCGGTGATTTCCGACCTCGCGCGGCAGGCCGGCGTCGATGCCGCTGCGCTGGTCGAGCGCGAATGCCTGCCCTGGGAGACGCTGCGCGCGCTGTCGGGCGCGCCCGGCGTCGCCATCGGCGCGCATACGCTGAGCCACCCCATGCTGGCCAGGCACCCGGTCGAGATGGCCCGCGCCGAGATCACTGAGAGCAAGGCGCGGCTGGAGGCCGAGCTTGGTTTGCCGATCCGCCATTTCGCCTATCCGGTCGGCGACCCGACCTCGGCCGGCCCGCGCGAATTCGCGCTCGCGGAGGAGGCCGGCTTCGCAAGCGCGGTGACGACACGGCCGGGCCATCTCTTCGAGCCCCATGCCCGCCATCTCCAGGCGCTGCCGCGCGTCTCGCTCAATGGCTTTCACCAGAGCGAGGAGGCGGTGCGGGCGCTGCTCTCGGGGCTGCCGTTCCTGCTGTGGAACCGGGGGCGAAGGGTGAATGTCAATTAAATTCAATGGGGTCTTCGTGTGGAAAACGATGTATTTTTCTATTTTATTGTTCCAGCCGCTCTCGTTTATAGCGGTTGGGCAACAATATACTGGTTTGAAAAGATGGAAAGTGGAAGTCTTACAAAACTAAGAGCAATTTATAGTATTATTGCCATATCTGCATTCTGGATTTTTGTATTATCGATTTATATAAAATATAACGATAAGCGAAATTTTTCTCAAAAAGTAATCGAGATTTCTGAAGCTCTAGAAATAATTGCTTATCTATGTTTTTTAGTTGCCGGAATATTTATAAAATTTGATAGGTATGCTACGGCGATTTTGTTAATGATTGGATGCGCAATGATAGTATACTTGAATTGAACGAAAGTCTATAAACGTATCATTATTTCCCGCCGTCCTTGCGCTCCATCCATTTGATCAGCGGCAGCAGCGGCAGCACCCAGGCGAGCCCCAGCGCGATATAGGCGATCGTCTGCACCAGCTTGGGCGCCTCGGTGATCCGGCCCTGCGCCAGCGCCATCGCGACCAGCGCATAGACGCAGACGAAGACGAGGATCGCGATCGTCCCGATCAGCTTGCGGCGGCTCTGGCTCATCGCGTCGTCTCCCTGCGCAGGAGGGCGGCTGCGGCAATGCGGGCGTTGTCGGGCGTTTTCATGGGGTCTATCTGTCACCGGACGCTGCGCTTGTGAAGCGTGGCAGCCGCGACGGAAAGCCCCAACCCGTGACTATCGCCCTCGACAGACCCGTTATTGAGACCAGCCAGAACGCCGGCCGAACCGCCATCCGTCGCTGGCTCTGGATCGTCGCAACGCTGGTTTTCGTCATGGTGGTGGTCGGCGGCGCGACCCGGCTGACGGGCTCTGGCCTCTCCATTACCGAATGGCGGCCGGTCACCGGCGCGCTGCCGCCCCTGTCGGACGCGGCATGGCTGGGCGAATTCGAGAAGTATCGCCAAAGCCCGCAATACCAACTCCTCAACGCCGGCATGAGCCTCAGTGATTTCAAGTTCATCTACTGGTGGGAATGGGGCCATCGCCAGCTCGGGCGCTTCATCGGGCTGGTCTATCTCGGCGGCTTTCTCGTCGTCGCGGCCCTGCGCATCCTGCCCTGGCGGCAGACGCTGATCCTGTTCTGCATGGGCCTGCTGCTGGCGCTGCAGGGCGCGATCGGCTGGATCATGGTGGCGTCGGGCCTGCAGCCCGGCATGGTCGCGGTCGCGCCGGTCAAGCTGACGCTGCACCTGACGTTTGCTGGCCTGTTCTTCGCGGCGGTCGTCGCCTTCGCCACGGCGATGACGCCGCCGCGCCGCATCGAGCCCGCGCAGGGCAGGGCGGCCGCGTGGGCGCTGCTGGCGCTGACCTTAGCCCAGATCGCGCTCGGCGGGCTGGTGGCGGGCTCGAAGGCCGGCTTCACCTTCAACACCTGGCCGCTGATGGACGGCGCGCTGCTGCCCTCGGGCGCGCTGCTCTTCGCGAAAATCCCGCTCTGGGAGAACTTCGTCGACAACGTCGCGCTGGTGCAGTTCAACCACCGCATCGGGGCCTATCTGCTGCTCGCCTTCGCGCTCTGGCATGCTGTGTGGATGCGCCGCGCCGCACCCGGCTCGGGTGGAGCGAAACGGGCGACGGCGCTGGCCGGCATGATGCTGATGCAGGGCGTGCTCGGCGTCGTTACGCTGGTGCTGGTCGTGCCGCTCTGGGCGGGACTGGCGCATCAGGCGCTCGCCTTCGCGATCCTGGCGATGGCGGTGGTGCATGTGACGCGGACGGTGGGCAGGCGGGACACGGCCTGACGCAGCGGTCCCGCAACCAACTGCCCACTGCCGCTTTCAGGCCAGCGCCTGATCCAGGTCGTCGATGATGTCGGCCACGTCCTCCAGCCCGATCGAGAGCCGCACCACCTCCGGCCCCGCGCCCGACGCCGTCTTCTGCGCATCCGAGAGCTGGCGGTGCGTGGTCGAGGCCGGGTGGATCACCAGCGAGCGCGTGTCGCCGATATTGGCCAGATGCGAGAACAGCTTCAGGTTCGTCACCAGCCTGACGCCGGCGTCGTAGCCGCCCTTGAGGCCAAAGGTGAAGACCGCGCCCGCGCCCTTGGGGCAATAGCGCTGCGCCAGCGCGTGATACTTGTTGTCGGGCAGCCCGGCATAGCTGACCCACTCCACCGCCGGGTGCTTGGCGAGATGCTGCGCGACCGCCAGCGTCGACTCGCAATGGCGCTGCATGCGCAAGGGCAGCGTCTCGATGCCGGTCAGGATCATGAAGGCGTTGAACGGGGCCAGCGCCGGGCCCATGTCGCGCAGGCCGAGCACACGGCAGGCGATCGCGAAGGCGAAATTGCCGAAGGTCTCGCCCAGCACCATGCCGTTATACTCCGGCCGGGGTTTTGACAGCATCGGATAGCGCTCGTCGCCCATCCAGTTGAACGAGCCGCCATCGACGATGATGCCGCCGATCGAATTGCCGTGCCCGCCCAGAAACTTCGTCATCGAATGCACGACGATGTCGGCGCCATGCTCGAAGGGGCGGATCAGATAGGGGCTGGCCATGGTGTTGTCGACGATGAGCGGGATGTTGTGCTTCTTCGCGATCGCCGCGATGCCGGCGATATCGACGACGACGCCGCCCGGATTGGCGATGGATTCGATGAAGATCGCCTTGGTCTTGGGCGTCACGGCGGCGGCGAACGCCTCCAGATCGTCGGAATCGGCCCAGATCACGCTCCAGCCGAAGTTCTTGTAGGAGTGGTTGAACTGGTTGATCGAGCCGCCATAGAGCTTCTTGGCGGCGACGAACTCGTCGCCCGGCTGCATCAGCGCGTGGAAGCACAGGAACTCGGCCGCATGGCCCGATGCGACGGCGAGCGCCGCCGTGCCGCCCTCCAGCGCGGCGACCCGCTCCTCCAGCACGGCGTTGGTGGGGTTGCCGATGCGGGTGTAGATGTTGCCGAAGGCCTGCAGCCCGAACAGCGAGGCGGCATGGTCGACATCGTCGAAGACGAAGGACGTCGTCTGGTAGATCGGCGTGGCGCGCGCGCCGGTCGCGGCATCGGGGGCCGCGCCGGCATGGATCGCGAGCGTGTGGAAGCCCGGTGCGCGGTCGGTCATGGCGTGCTCCTTGGGAAATTCTGGTTCTGGAATGAGGCGTTCGTTTTAACGAACGCTATCGCCTGCGTCAATTCAGGGACGGCGCGCGAGCTCGGGCCCGATATGCTCCGGCCTGATGCCAAGGCCGATGACGCGGGCCGGAATACGCCGCAGCGGCGGCAGCCATTCGAACAGCCGCACCAGCCATGGCGGGCCCAGCGGCCCTGCGTCGTCGGGGCGGGCCAGCAGCGGGGAAATGATCCGGTTCTGCGCAATGACCTGGATGCGCTGGGTCGCCTTGGCCGGAAATTCGCGGCGCGCCTGTACGGCGGCGAGATCAGCGTCGCTCACACGTCCTTCGCGCAGTGGCGCCGCCAGCCTGTTGGCGGCGGCTACCGCGTCCTGCACGGCGAGATTGACGCCCACGCCGCCGATCGGGGACATGGCATGCGCTGCGTCGCCGATGCAGAGCAGACCGGGCCGCCACCAGCGTTCGAGCCTGTCGATGCTGACGGTGAGCAGCTTGATCTGGTCCCAGTCGGCGATGCTGTCGATGCGGTTCGCAAACCAAGGCGCGAGGCTGGCGATCCCGTTGCGGAAGGCCTGCAGCCCGGCCGCCCGCAAAGCCTCGAACCGGCCCTTGGGAATGACGAAGGCGCACTGCCAGTAGTCGCCGCGGTCGAGCGTCACCAGCAGGCGGCCATTGGCGATTTGCCCGCCGGTTTGCGCCGGATCGCCCGGCTCGCGCGCCAGCCTGAACCAGAGCACGTCCATCGGTGCGCCGATGTCGATCGTCGTTAGTCCCGACACGGCGCGGATGTCCGAGCGGCGGCCGTCGGCGGCGACGATGAGGTCCGCCCGGATCGAGAATGGCCCGTCCGGCCCCGTGCCGGTGAGTCCGACCACCTTGCCGTCGTCCTCGATCAGGCCCTCGGCCCTCGCATTCATCACCAGCGTGAAGCGCGGCTGTTCGCGGCCGCGATCAGCCAGGAAATCGAGGAAATCCCATTGCGGCATCATCGCGACGAAGGGGGCCACCACCGGCAGATGCGAGAAATCGACGAAGGTGATCGTCTCCTCCCCGAACCTCATGGCGAGATCCGATACCTTGCTGTGCGGCAGCTTGAGGAAGGTCTCCAGCAGGCCAAGCTCATGCATCACTTGCAAGGTCGAGGGATGGATAGTGTCGCCACGGAAATCGCGCAGGAAGTCGGCATGCTTCTCGAGAACGACGACCTCGACCCCAGCCCGCGCCAGCAGGAATCCGAGCATCATCCCGGCCGGCCCGCCGCCGGCGATGCAGCAGGTCGTGGTAAGCATGCGCATCGCGGAGCCCTCGCGAATTCAGGCCGTCTTCACGTCCCCGGCCGGTGGATCGTCAGCTTCTGGAAGCCCTTGCCGGCCAGTACGGGCTTCTTCGAGGAGAGTATCCGCGAATTGATGCCTTGCCAGCCGATCTCGCCCGAAAGCCGGCCATATTCGATCTTGGGGCAGCGGTTCATGATCACGGTGACGCCCCTGGCCTCGGCCCGCGCGGCGGCCTCGTCGTTGCGGACGGACAACTGCATCCAGATCACCTTCGGCAGCGGGTCAAGCGCCAGCGCCTCGTCGGTGATCGGGCCGGCGGCTTCCGAATTGCGGAAGATTTCGACCATGTCGATCGCGCCCGGAATGTCCTTCAGCGAGCCGTAGACGGTTTTGCCGAGCAGAATCTGGCCGGCGAGGCCCGGATTGACCGGGATCACGTCATAGCCGCGGTCGAGCAGGTATTTCGTCACGATCCAGCTCGGCCGCGCCTCGCTGGCGGACGCGCCGACCAGCGCGATGCGCTTCACGGATTTCAGGATCTCGCGAATCTGGCTGTCGGGATAGGTGTCGTGGGTCATCAGGCGAAGTCCAGCCGAGAGAGGCGCGGGGAGTTCCTCTTACAGGAGAGGCGCGCGCGCCGCCTACCCCTCCCAGACCGGCGCGCGCTTCTCCATGAACGCGCCGATGCCTTCCTCCGCATCGCGCGCCAGCATGTTCTCGACCATCACCGCCGAGGCGTGGTCATAGGCCGCAGCCAGCCCCATCTCGCGCTGCTCGTAGAAGGCGCGCTTGCCGATCCTGACGGTGGCCGGCGATTTCGAGGCGATCACGGCCGCGAGCCTTGCAGCTTCTGCCCGCGCTTCGCCGGCCGGCACGACGCGGTTGACCAGCCCCATCCGCGCCGCCTCGTCCGCCGGCGCCATCTCGCCAAGCAGCAGCATCTCCATGGCGTGCTTGGCCAACAGGTTGCGCGACAGCGCCACCATCGGCGTCGAGCAGAACAGGCCGATATGGACGCCGGGCGTGCAAAATCTGGCGTCCGCGCCTGCGACCGCGAGGTCGCAGCTCGCCACGAGCTGGCAGCCCGCGGCCGTCGCCGTGCCCTCGACCGCCGCGATCACCGGCTGGGGCAAGGCGGTGATCGCCTGCATCACGGCCGAGCAGCGCCCGAGGATGTCGGTGAAATAGGCCCGTCCGCGATCCGGGTCGGCGCGCCGCGCGCTCATCTCTTTGAGGTCGTGCCCGGCGCAGAACACCGGGCCTTCCGCCGACAGGATCACCGCCTTGACCGTGCGGTCGGCCGCAATCGCGGCGAAGGTTTCCGACAGCGCCGCCAGCATCGCCTCGCTCAGCGGGTTGCGCGCCTGCGGGCGGTTCAGCGTGAGCGTCGCGACGCCGGCGTCGTCCGAGCGCAGCAAGATGGCGGCGGCCTCGGGCTTGATATGGGCGTTCATCGATGGGCCTTTCGCAGCGTTGCCTATTGTCGGAGTTCGGGCGTCATGCTGCAAGGCAGGGGAAAGCTGAAGCCGGAGCCATTTTTCGCGCCATGAGCACCGTCATGACCGTCTCCGAGATCGAGAGCTATCTCGACCGCGTCTTCCCGCAACTGCATTACGGCGGGCGCACCTATTTCGTCGAGGAGGTCGGGCCGATGCGCGCCCGGCTGCGCTGCGACTACCACGAGCGGCATCTGCGTCCCGGCGGCACCGTCTCCGGCCCGACCATGATGGCGCTCGCGGACCTCGCGCTCTATGTCGCGATCCTCGCCCAGATCGGCCCGGTCGGTCTCGCGGTGACGACGAGCCTCAACTACAACTTCCTGCGCAAGCCCGGACAGGCGGCGCTGATCGGGGAGTGCCGCCTGCTCAAGCTCGGCAAGCGGCTGGCGATCGGTGAGGTCTCGCTGTTCTCGCAAGGCGAGAGCGAGATGGTCTGCCACGCGACCGGGACCTATTCGATTCCGGCCGAGCGCTGACCACCTCGGTCATTCCGGGACTTCGCTCCGCGCCGGAATGACAGGAGAAACCGATTTGCGGTATCCTGATACCATTAACGACATATCATTCAGAAATCAGCGTTTTTCGATCGCAGACAGTTTTGGAAGCGCTTGACACCGTCCGCCGCCCCCCCTATCCACCGCCTCACATCGCCGCCGGCTTCCGGCGGCTTGTCCTTTTTTCAGCCAACCGAAGGGGTACCGCGATGAAGACCATGTCGCTGAAGCCCGCCGATGTCGAAAAGAAGTGGGTTGTGATCGACGCCTCCGGGCTCGTCGTCGGCCGTCTCGCCACCATCGTGGCGTTGCGTCTGCGCGGCAAGCACAAGGCGAATTACACGCCCCACGTCGACTGCGGCGACAACATCGTGATCGTGAATGCCGACAAGGTCGTCCTGACCGGCCGCAAGCGCGACCAGAAGATCTATTACCACCACACCGGCTATGCCGGCGGCATCAAAGAACGCTCCGCCAAGTTCATTCTTGAGGGCCGCTTCCCCGAGCGCATCGTCGAGAAGGCCATCGAGCGGATGCTGCCGCGCGGCCCGCTTTTCCGCCAGATCCTTGGTAACCTGCGCGTCTACAAGGGCGCCGAGCATCCTCATGCGGCGCAAATGCCCGAGGCGCTCGATATCGCCGCGCTCAACCGCAAGAATGCGAGGGTCTGATCATGGCCGAGGTTCTCCAGTCTCTCGAGCAGCTCGGCCAGGTCGCCAAGTCGACCCAGCCCGACGCTCCCGTCCACGTCAAGAAGATCGACGCCCAGGGCCGCGCCTATGCCACCGGCAAGCGCAAGAACGCCATCGCCCGCGTCTGGATCAAGCCGGGCTCCGGCAAGATCACGGTCAACACCCGTGACCAGGAGGTCTATTTCGCCCGTCCCGTGCTGCGCATGGTCCTGCAGCAGCCGCTGCAGCTCGTCGAGCGCCTGACCCAGTACGACGTCGTCGTCACGGTCAAGGGCGGCGGGCTTTCGGGCCAGGCCGGCGCGGTCCGTCACGGCATCTCCAAGGCCCTGACCTTCTACGAGCCCGAGCTTCGCGGCCCGCTCAAGAAGGGCGGCTTCCTGACCCGCGACTCGCGCGTCGTCGAGCGCAAGAAGTTCGGCAAGGCGAAAGCCCGTCGTTCGTTCCAGTTCTCGAAGCGCTGATCGAGCGCAGTTTCGGCTGTCGTTTACCGGCTATGCATCAGGGCGGCTCGCAAGAGCCGCCCTTTTCGTTTCTATTGCCCACCCTCGGCCCTCATCCTGAGGAGCCGCGCAGCGGCGTCTCGAAGGGTGCTCCAGAAGACGATGACAGCGTCTCGCTGGAGCATCCTTCGAGACGCGGGCTGACGCCCGCTCCCCAGGATGAGGGCTGAGTGGAAAGCCGACAAGTCCAGGAGCCACGCCATGACCCGTCCCGTCCTCATCGTCACCGGCGGCAGCCGCGGCATCGGGGCCGCCACCTGCATCATGGCGGCCAAGCGCGGCTATGACGTCGCGGTGAACTACCAGGGCAATGCGCAGGCTGCCGCGAAGGTCGTCGCGGCGTGCGAGGCCGCCGGGGCGAAGGCCGTCGCCATCCAGGGCGACATGGCGAGCGCCACCGACATCATCCGCCTCTTCGCCGAGGCGAAGGCGGCGCTGGGGCCGATCAGCCATGTCGTCAACAATGCCGGCATCACCGGCAAGTCGGGCCCGCTGGCGGACGCCGACACCGCCGTCATCCGCGCCTGCATCGACGTCAACGTCACCGGCGCGATCCTGGTCGCGCGTGAGGCGGCGAGGGCGCTGACCGCCAATGCGGACGCGCCCGCAAAGGCGATCGTCAACATCTCGTCGGCCGCAGTCACGCTCGGCTCGCCGGGCGAATATGTCTGGTATGCCGCGTCCAAAGGTGCGATCGACTCGCTCACCATCGGCTTGGCCAAGGAGCTTGCCCCGGCCGGCATCCGCGTCAACGCGGTCGCGCCCGGCATGACCGAGACCGACATCCACGCCTTGTCCACCGGCGAGCCCGGCCGCACCGCGCGCATCGCGCCGACGATCCCGCTCAAGCGCGTCGCATCGCCCGAGGAAATCGCCGAATCCATCCTGTTCCTGCTGTCGGAGGCGTCGGCCTATACGACGGGCGTCGTTCTGAGGGTCGCCGGCGGGAGGTGACATTCGGCGTGAACGACAGATTCGGCTGCCGGCAGCGACAATCCCAACTGCGGCGGACGGCGCGCCATGCTAAATCCCTCGCTCAACCCGCCGCCCGCGAGCCCCCATGCGCGTCCTGCTGACCCTGATCGCCTTCGGCATGATCGCCGTGCCGGCTCTGCTCGCGCTCTCGAGCGCAAGTCATGGCCGCAGCCGGCGCATCGCCAATGCGCTGATCATCTTCCTGACCCCGGCGATCGCGCTCGGCCTGATCCATGGCGTGCCGGAACTCGACGGACGCGCGCTGCAGAACCCGGTCGCCTGGACGACGCTACGCCTCGTGCTGTCGGGCCTCGCGCTGATCCTGCCCTGGTGCCTCTATGTCTGGCTCGCGGGCCGGCGCCGACCCTGAGACAAATCCATGACCGAACCCGCCGACACCCCGACGATCGACCACGCCTTCACCGGCGACAGACGCGGCCCTGCCCATGACCCGACCTATGCCGGCGCGCTCTCCTTCATGCGCCGCCGCTACAGCAAGGATGTCGAGGGTTGCGACCTCGTGATCTGGGGCGTGCCGTTCGATCTGGCGGTCTCCAACCGTCCCGGCACGCGCTTTGGCCCGCAGGCGATGCGCCGGGCCAGCGCGATCTTCGACGGCGACGCGCAGTTTCCCTCGCGCATCGACCCGTTCGAGATCCTGAGCGCGGTCGATTATGGCGACTGCCTGCTGCCGCGCAGCGACCTCCAAGGCTGTGCGAAAGCGATCGAAGACGGCGCGGCGAAGATCATCGCCAGCGGTGCGCATCTGGTCACGCTGGGAGGCGACCATTTCATCACCCTGCCGCTGCTGCGCGCCCATGTCGCCCGCCACGGCAGGCTCGCGCTCGTCCAGTTCGACGCGCATCAGGACACCTGGGACGACGGCGTCGGCGCGATCAGCCATGGCGCCTTCGTGCTGGAGGCCGTGCGCGAGGACCTGATCGACGTCGAGCGCTCGATCCAGATCGGCATCCGCACCGTCGCCCCGCGCGACTGCGGCATCGCGATCATCGACGGCTACGAGGCGCAAGGACTGGGCGTCGAGGGCGTCGTTTCCCGCATCCGCGAGCGGGTGGGGCAGGGGCCGGCTTATCTCACCTTCGACATCGATGCGCTCGACCCCGCATTCGCGCCGGGCACCGGCACGCCGGTCGCCGGTGGCTTGAGTTCGGCGCAGGCGCTGGCCATGGTCTGGGGCCTGCGCGATCTCGATTTCCGCGGCATGGACATCGTCGAGGTCTCGCCGCCCTACGACCATGCCGATGCGACGGCGATCGCGGGAGCCGCCGTGGCGCAGCACTACATCCAGATGCTGGCGCTGAGGAAGGCGGGGTGAATCGCGCCTTGCTTTCTTCTCGCCTCGGGGGAGAAGGGAATAGCGTCGCCTTCCAATCATTGACACCACGACCTCGCTCCCTCATATCCCTCCCATGACCGCGAACCTCTCCCGACGTCGCCCTTTCCCGGCCGCCACAGCGCGACCGCGATGACGCTCGGCCGTTAGTCCGATTGTCCGCGACCGCGCCAGGAGCGCGGTTTTTTTATGCCTGAAGCCGACGAAGCATTTGCGCTGTCGCATCCCATCGGGGGCAAAGATGAGCCAGAACCTGAAATCCATTTTCATCGACGGTGAGGCCGGCACCACCGGTCTCGGCATCCGCGACCGGCTGGCCGCGCTGCCGGAGGTCGTCGTGAAGAGCATCGACCCCGACAAGCGCAAGGACGCAGCCGCCCGCAAGGCGATGATGGCCGGGGTCGATCTCGTCGTGCTCTGCCTGCCCGACGACGCGGCGAGGGAATCGGTCGCGCTCGCCGACGAATTGGGCGCGGATGCGCCGAAGATCGTCGACGCGGCGACTGCGCATCGCGTCGCGCCGGGCTGGGTCTACGGCTTTGCCGAACTCGCGCCGGGCCATGCCGACAGGATCGCCAACGCGAACCGCGTCTCCAATCCCGGCTGCTATCCGACGGGTGCGATCGCGCTGCTGCGGCCGCTGGTCGATGCCGGGCTCGTGGCGCAGGATCACCCCATCGCGATCAATGCCGTTTCGGGCTATTCCGGCGGCGGCAAGAGCATGATCGAGGACCATGAGGCGGGCAGCGCGCCGGCCTTCGAGCTGTATGGCCTCGGCCTGAAGCACAAGCATCTGCCCGAACTGCAGGAATATGCCCGGCTGACCCGGCGGCCGATCTTCGTGCCGTCGGTCGGCAGCTTCCGGCAGGGCATGCTGGTCTCGATCCCGCTGCATCTCGACATGCTGCCCGGCAAGCCGAAGGTCGCCGACCTTCAGGTGGCGCTGGCCGAGCGCTATGCCGGCTCGACCTATGTCTCGCTGGTCGATGGCGCGATGGCCGGCGGCAAGCTCGAGCCGGAGGCGCTGAACGACACCAACCTGCTCGAGTTGCGCGTCTTCGGCGACGACATGCTCGGTCAGGCGGTGCTGGTGGCGCGGCTCGACAATCTCGGCAAGGGCGCGTCGGGCGCCGCCGTGCAAAACATCCGGCTGATGCTCGGCCTGCCGGAATAACCGTTCACGGAATCGTGATCGATCGGCCGGCTGCAACCTCCGCAAACATTTGCGCCCGCAACCGTTACAAACGATTGATGGAGATCTGCGCTCTACCGAAGGTTGCGATGCCTTGCCTGCTGCCGATGATCCCGAAAGTGGCCTGATCGACCGGATATACGAAGCCGCGATCGTCCCCGAGGGCTGGCCCGAGGTGCTCAGGATCACGGCCGCGCTGGCCGGCTGCAAGGAAGCGCTCTTCGGCACGATCCTGAACGATCAGGCGCGACTGACGGCGTCATCGGTCGAATTCGGTCAGGCGTATTCGCGGATTCTCGAGCAGCTTCCCGTTCCCGTGAACAAGCGCGCCCTGCGCCTGATGGGCGCACGCCATGTCGGCTTCATCACCGACCGCGACGTCTTCACCGAGGCCGAGATCGCCGCCGAGCCGCTCTATCAGGACATGCTGATCCCTGCCGGCTATGGCTCGGGCGTCGCCACCGCCATAGCCGCGCCGAGCGGGGAGATGATCGTGGTCCATTGCGAGCGTGGCTTTGCCGAAGGAACCGTGGGCGGAGACGAGATCGCGGCGCTCAACAGGCTGCGGCCGCATTTCGCACGGGCCGGGCTGCTCGCGCGCCGCCTCGACATGGAGCGGGCCCATGCGGCCTCCACGGCTCTGGCGCAGATGGGACTTCCCGGCGCGGTGCTGGCGGCGGACGGGCGCATCGTCAGCGCAAACGGGCTGATCGAGGCGCTGATGCCGGCCGTCTTTCGCGACAGGCTCGGGCGTCTCGCCATCGTCGATACCGTGGCCGACCAGCTTCTCGGGCTGGCGCTGGCCGGGCTTGCGCGCGACGGGCACGATGTCGCCGTGCGTTCGATCCCTATTCCCGCAGGCGAGGGGCGGCCGCCGATCATCGTCCACCTTTCCCCCGTCAGCCGGAAGGCGCGCGATGTCTTCGCCAATTCGGCCGCGATCCTGGTCGCGACGCCCGTGCAGGCGCATCGCACGCCCGGCGCCGACATCATCGAGGGTCTGTTTGACCTGACGCCGGCCGAGGCCAGGCTCGCGGTGATGATCGCCGAGGGCCTCACTCCCCGCACCGCATCGCAACGGCTCGGCGTCACCGAGGGCACGGCGCGCACCACGCTGAAGCGGGTGCTGGCCAAGACCGGCTCGCGCCGCCAGTCGGATCTCGTCGGCATGCTGCGCGGCGCGGCCCGGCCGGGTTGAACACCGGCACGATCCGCGCGCGGCGCCGGCCGAAAGATTGCTTCCAGATGGAACGATATTGCTCCCATATGGGAGGTGTGCCGTTGCGGCAGTCGTGAAATATCACGGGTGACTGCGGCCTTGAGGGCAGTGGTTTTGGAGGGCGGTCACTCCGGCCCTCCGCTGAGCGCGGGCTCGTCATTGGCAGGTGATGCCGCTCCGCCGCTTCGAATCCTTAGGCCGTCACGACCGGGTCAAGCGGTCATGACGGCCTTTTTTATTGCCGTATCCTGATCAGGCGGCCTTGAAGGGCAGGAAGTTCTGCTTCTGCGTGCCCAGCCCCTCGATTCCGAGCGTGACGACCTCGCCACCCTTGAGGAAGCGCGGCGGCTTGAAGCCGAGGCCCACGCCGGGCGGCGTGCCGGTGGTGATGACGTCGCCCGGATCGAGCCGCATGAACTGGCTGATATAGTGGACCAGATAGGTCGCGCCGAAGATCATCGTCTTGGTCGAGCCGTTCTGCACGCGCTCGCCATCGACCTCCAGCCACATGCCGAGATTCTGGATGTCGGCGATCTCGTCTGGCGTCACCAGCCAGGGGCCGAGCGGACCAAATGTCGGGCAGCCCTTGCCCTTGGCCCATTGCCCGCCGCGCTCGGTCTGGAATTCGCGCTCGGAGACGTCGTTGCAGACGCAGAAGCCGGCGATCGCGGCCATGGCGTCCTTCTCCTCGATATAGGAGCCGCCATCGCCGATCACGATCGCAAGCTCGACCTCCCAGTCGGTCTTGACCGAGTTCTTCGGGATCATGACGTCGTCATTGGGGCCGACGATGCAGTTCGGCGCCTTGTTGAACAGGATCGGCTCGGCGGGAATCGCCGCGCCGGTCTCGGCCGCATGGTCGGCGAAGTTGAGGCCGACCGCGATGAAATTGCGCACGTCGCCGACGCAGGCGCCGATTCGGGGCGAGCCCGGCACGGCGGGTAGCGAGTCGGGGTTTGCCGCCTTGATCTTCGCCAGCGAGGCGGAGGTCAGAGCCTTGCCGGCAAGATCGGGAACCAGACCCGAAATGTCGCGCAACACGCCATTGGCGTCGAGCAGCGCCGGCTTCTCCTGGCCGAATGCGCCATAACGTAGCAGTTTCACGTCGTTTCCCCCGTTTTCAAACGATCTGATTGAGTGGCGCGATCCTGATCCGATGGGGCAGGCCAATACAAGCCCGTTTGCGCGCATGGCGCGACTGCATCGGAGCCGATGCCGCGATGTTGCCGGAATGCAACGCGCCCGATGAAAGACGACTGCCTACCGATGAGGCGGGCATGGCCGATTTTCGGTCAGACGCGCCGAAAATCACGATAGTTCCTATGTAAACGATCCTTTTCGTCAGGACGCTGCCGCAAGCCGGCGAAATTGACCCGGTTTTTCGCGTTTTTCCCACATTCCGAAGGGTCAACATCGCCGCTGATGGCGAAATTGCGGCGTATGGGGCGGGATTGCGGCATGGCCGGGCTCGCGGCATGGTGTGCATCGAAGCGGGGCGAAGCGACCCCGACGCAAGATCGATAGCCAAGATCACTCCAAGGGATGGGCATGATGCAGAGCCGCCTCCGTTACATCGCCGCCGCCACCGTTTCAGTGCTCGCGCTCACCGCGTCCGGCGCGGCGCTCGCCGGCTCCTTCGCCATCCGCAGCGGCCAGAGCGCCGAGGGCCTCGGCATGGCCTATGCCGGCGCAGCCTCTGGCGGCATCGGTCTGGGCTCGATCGCCTGGAACCCGGCCACCATCACCATGTTCCCCGGCCGCAACAGCAACTGGAACGCGACCTATATCGGCGCCAACGCCGACTACACGCCGACGTCGACGACGCGTCTGGGTTCGCCCGTCGGTCCCCCGACCACCGCGCTCGGCGGCAGCCCGGCCGGCACCGGCAATCTCGGCGGCGACGGCGCCTTCGTGCCGGCCTCCTTCTCGGCCTGGCAGCTGACCGACCGGCTCTGGATCGGCGTGGCCTCGACCGCACCCTTCGGCCTGCGCTCGAAGACGGACAACTACCACGCCAGCCAGACCTATGGCCGCTCGGCCAAGGTCCGCACCATCAACATCGCCCCGACCATCGGCTATCAGGTCAATGACTGGCTCGCCGTCGGCGCGGCCTTGCAGGGCCAGTTCATCAAGACCAATCTGAAGCAGGCGACGGGCGTCGGCCCGGCTGCGCCGAGCGCCATCCTCGACGGCGATTCGATCGATTTCGGCTATCGTCTCGGCATCACCCTGACCCCGATGAAGGGCACCACGATCGGCGTCGGCTACCGCTCCTCGATCCGCCAGACGCTGGACGGAACCTTCAACACCGGCGGCCCCGTCACGTTCCCGATCAAGGCCAATCTGAATCTGCCGGATTCGATCGTGGTCGGCGTGTCGCACCAGATCAACGACCAGTGGCAGGCCCATCTCGGCTACGAGTGGACGAACTGGAGCCGCTTCCGCAACATCCCGATCGTCAACAAGCTCTCGGGCGCGGCCTTCACCAGCCTGAACTTCCAGTATGACGACAGCCACTTCGTCTCGGCCGGCGTCGAGTATCGCTACAACCGCGCCCTGACGCTGCGCGCCGGCGTCGGCTACGAGTGGTCCCCGGTCAACGACCGCAACCGCACGGTCTTCATCTCCGACAACGACCGCGTCTGGCTCGGCGTCGGCGGCAGCTACCAGGTCACCGAGAAGATCAAGCTCGATCTCGGCTACTCCTTCCTCCATGTGAAAAAGGCGACCGTGAACTATGGCGGCGCCCACCCGCAGCAGGGCCCGATCTTCTACCAGGCCGAAGCCAAGCCCTACATCCACATCGTCTCGGCCGGCCTGACCTATCGCTGGGACAACCCGGTGGAGACGATCCCGGTCGCCCCGGTGGTGCGCAAGTACTGATCATCGCTGCAGGGCGAGACGAAGAAGCCGGCCGCAAGGCCGGCTTTTTTGTTTGATCGATGGCGGATGGAAAAGTCAGCTTTGGGTCGGGAGGAGACATTTCGAAATGCCAACTCGATCGAAATTACCAGTCTGATAATGGGATTTATGGAGCGACGTAGGACGCGGGGGGCGCATGGCCGACGACGACAACATCAAGGTTGAGGTCGAAATCCCGCGATGGTGTGCGGAAGCCTTGGACCGATGGGCCGCGCCCGCTGAATATGTCGGCGACACTCTCGCGGAGAAACTGGCGTGTCTAGCGCAGGATCAGGCGGACCGTTTTATCGCCGAATGGGATAAACGGGCTCAGGAAGGTGGTGCCGAGCTTCGCCAGATCGAGGCCGAGCACAATGAAGCTATGGACGCGCTGTATAGGCCGAAGCGGCTTCAGTAGGATTCGACGCAATCTGATCACCGATTTTATGGAACGTCGCCCGCCGAGATCGGCTCTCGACCCGTTGCAGTCATTCGTCGTCTTGGCGCACCAATTCGAGGGTGTCCGTGAAGGTGAAGGTCTGCTGGGCGCGTTGGGGCGCGGAACCTGCCTTGAGCACAAGATGGCCCCTTCGTCCGGTCGAGGGCATCAAGGTATCGAAGGCGATCATCGTTCGATCATAAACAAGACCGGAAACTTCGTATGGCTCGCCATCAACGAAATCGATGGCAGTGACCTTCAGGGCTCCGCTTTCCACCGAAATATGATACTCGGACCGACCATCCTCATTGTCAGATCGCCAACGCCTAGCAGCGCGAACGGGATGTGAAGGTGGACGACGTTGGTCATGCCGTATCATTGCGACAGCGGGTTAAGTTCCGATTTCGACCCGTTGCAGTGTGGATCGGCGTGCAAAAAGGGGTCTGACGCAATTTCGCTGCAGCTTTGGTCACATTGCACCGATGAGGCGAGCCTGAAGCAGGTCGATCTTTCCACGGCCGTACATCTGACGTTTGACGAGCTTGAGCTTCGTGATTTGGCCTTCG
>Ga0209902_100208_pt1 | contig 94924 bp, 97 predicted proteins | sample FECB27metaG_FD_188304 | JGI IMG/M metagenome (GOLD analysis project Ga0209902, IMG submission 188304) | Cyanobacterial communities from the Joint Genome Institute, California, USA - FECB-27 (SPAdes) (version 2) | ecosystem: Environmental > Aquatic > Thermal springs > Hot (42-90C) > Microbial mats... | reverse complement strand
GGTCGGGCTACGCCCTCCCTACGCCGCAAGCACCGCGAACAGCACTCTATCATCGACGTCAGCTCAACGCGGTTAGGGGGTCCCTCTTCGACGCCGATCGGGGGTCCCGGTTCAACGCCTATTTACACACGTCGTTCAACGACAGGATGAAGCGGCCCAGAAGGCGTTGTAAAGCGCGCTCACTTGGACCCCGACACTCATCCTGAGGAGCCGCGCAGCGGCGTCTCGCAGGATCGTCCAGTTCGCTCAGGGTTCGCCCTCTGGAGCAGCCCGGCTTCAGGCCGAGGCGCGGGGGGCTCGACGCGAACCCCTCCCTGGCCCTGCGCAGCGGCGTCGCGCGTTGCGCGGTCGCCCGCATTGCGCGGCTCCCGGGCAAGACGCGGCATCGGCCTTGCTGTAAGGATCGGCCGACTCGCAACTTCCGGACCCCTGATATGTCGGCCACCTTCCGCCTCACGCGCCCCTTCTCGCATGATGGCGGGCATGCCTTCGTCGCCGACGCACCGCCGCGTTTCCTGGAGAAGCTGGAGAGCGGCGAATTCTTCATTTCCGTGCTGGAGAACGGCAGGGATCTCGGCCCCGGCCACGCGTCGCATGACGAAATCCGCGAGATCGGCGGCGGGCGCTATTCCACATGGGGCAACTCGATCTGGTTCTCGGCCAGCGACAATTCGGACTGCGCCAAGAACGGCCGCGCCTACAGCGTGATGGCGGTGGACATCTCCGATCGCTCGGCGCTCTACCGCACCATGATCGACCGGGCGGTGCCCGATGACGGATCGCTGCTCGCCATCCTCGCGCAGAACGCCCAGCGCCATGACGGCGTGCTGGGCACGTTCTTCCGCCACCGCAACGCCATGAGGCACTGGATCGACCTCACCGGCCTCGGCATTCCGCGCCGCGTCACCGAGATCGGTTGCGGCGGCACGCCCTGGACCGGCCTGCGCTTCCTGCTGGAGGGCACGGAGCGGTTCGTCGCCGCCGACATCGTCAAGGTGCAGGACGTCTTTTCCGCGCCGCAGCTTCGCGACCTGCGCATCACCTGCGAGCAGTTCGAGCCTTCGCTGACCGCCCGCTGGGACGAGGTGCTGCCGCCGGGGGAGCAGCACATCCGGCCGAAGGGCCTCTCCGTCCAGAGCGAGATCGGCTTCGACGCCGTGGTTCTGGACGACGAGATCGACTTCACCATGTCAACCAGCGTGCTCCAGCGCGTCATGGACCCGGAGAGCGCCTACCGGAAGATGGCGCAGGCGACGCCCCACGGCGGCTGGATGTTCCATGCGATAGACCTGCGCGACAATCGCCATTTCGACGCCGACCCCCTCGCCTTCCTGGCGCTGAGCGAGGCGGAGTACGCTCCGGTCAGGTCCGGGAACCGGCTGCGCGCCTCGCATCACCGCGCGCTGATCGAGGCGCAGGGCTTCGAGGTGGTTGTGGAGCGCGGCTACGTGCTGGGCCCCGATGGCGGCCACAGCTGGGTCCGGCACGGCGACGATTTCGCGCCGGGCGTGACGGAGGCGCAGCGCGAGCGGCTGGCCCCGGAGTTCCGGGGGCTCGACCTGCGCGATCTGTCGACGACATCCGTGCAGATGCTCTGCCGCCGGCGCTAGGCATCGCCCGGATCGAACACCGATGACATCGCTCGCATTCGAATGATTGTGTTCAGTCATCGGCAAGACCTCTGAATCCCGGCGACGCAGCGGCAATGGTTAATTTTACCTTGTTTATGCGTTTACCTTGCGTTCATCAGTTCGATCCGGCTTCCTGAACTCCACAAGCGGCGCAATGACGCCGCGGCACAGGGTTCAGGCAGATGCGGCAGGTTCTGGTTTCTTCGACATTCGGCGCAGCGCTCCTGCTCGGCGCTTCGGCGGCGCAGGCCGGCGGCTGCTACGGCTCGTCCTGCCGGCCCGTCGCCAAGCCCTGCCACGGCTCGTCCTGCTACAACCTCGTGCAGACGCCGCCGGTTTACGGCACCGTCGCCGAGACCTATCTCGCCCGCCCGGCCCGGAGCCAGGCGCAGGTGATCCCGGCCGAGTACGAGACCGTCAGCGAGAAGGTTCTCATTCATCCGGCCCGCCAGATCCCGCATCATCGCCCGGCCCGCTACGAGACCGTCTCGGAGAAGGTGATGATCTCGCCCGGCGGCAAGCGCTGGGAGGTCACCACCGACGCCTATGGCCGCACCACCGGCTGCTGGGTCTACGACAAGCCGCGCTACGGCTACAGCCATCGCAAGGTCGAGGTCGAGCCCGCCAGCGTCTCCTACGAGACCATCCCGCCCGTCTATGGCGAGCGTCAGCGCAGCGTCATGACGCGCCCGACGCAGGTGGTCCACCACACCATCCCCGCCGTCTACGGCACGCACCACCGCAAGGTGATGGTCAGCCCCGGCGGCCAGCACTGGGCGCGCGGCGGCTACTGAGTTTTCTACGCCTAAAGAGTTTCGGACGACCCTTCACTACGGACAATACCACTTCAAAACCCCGGCCTCGCGCCGGGGTCTTTTTTGGTCGGAAGGGTCGTGGATGAAAAGCGAACCGACCTCGCCGGCTTTTGGCTCAACCCTCTCCGTCATCCTGGACAAGCGGCGCAGCTCCGGGATCCATCATAGGACGCTGTCGAGCCCTATGATGGATCCCGGCGCTCCGCTTCGCTACGGCCAGGATGACGCGGTGTTTCGGAGTGAAATCAGTATGCGTCAGGCCAGCTTGCCGGTGATCAGCAGCAGCACGCCGACGCCCAGCGCGAAGGCCGCGATGCGGGCCGGCATGGCGATCAGCGCGCCCGGCGGGCGGCCCGTCGCGTAGCCGCCGACGATTTCGAGCACGGCGAGACCAAGCAGCACGATGACGAAGGGCGGGAAGGAGGCGGCCACGCCGGCCAGCCAGCCGCTCTGGACCGCCAGGCCGACAATGGCGCCGAGCGCGCCGCCCGCGGCCACGAAAACGAGTTCGACCCGCGAGAGGCGCATGGGCTTTCTCGTCAGCGCCGACGGAAGTTCTGGTTGCGCGGCGGGCCGCCCGGAGCCGGACCTGCCGTCTTCTGGCGGAAGTTGATGCGGCCGCGATCGAGATCGTAGGGCGACATCTCGACGACGACGCGGTCGCCGGCGATGGTGCGGATGCGGTTCTTCTTCATCTTGCCGGCCGCATAGGCCAGGATGATGTGCTCGTTGTCGAGCTTGACCCGATAATTGCCGTCCGGCAGCACTTCGACCACCGTTCCGTCGAACTCGAGCAGTTCTTCTTTAGCCATTCTGTCGTCCTTCGTGTGCCCGTTGGCGCGGGGACAGGATCGCTGAGGGCGACCCTGTCCAGCTCATGCGTTGCGCGTCAGTTCGCGCGACGCCGGGCGCCGTTGGTGCGTGGTTGCTGAGTTCTTTGCTGCAAGAACGCGACGCCGCCAAGCCCTTCCTTGGCCGGTCCACCCTCTTTTCGCGGGGCCGGGGCCTCGCTGCGCTGCGGAGGCCGGTCGTTGCGGGGCGCATCGTTACGCGCCTCGCGCTGGCCGGAGCCGCCGGCAGGCTTTGCACCCTGGCGCTGGCCCGAGGGCCGGCCATGGTCGCGGCCGCCGCCGCCATTCTGCTGGCCACGCCCGCCGCGACCCTGATTCTGGGGCGGCTTCTTGGGGGTGCGGCCGTCCCAGTAGGGAACCTCGCCCATCGGCGTGATCGCGATGCGGGTCAGCTTCTCGATGGCGGCGAGATCGCCGCGCTCGTCTGGCGTGCAGAAAGCGATCGCCATGCCCGACGCGCCGGCGCGCGCGGTGCGGCCGATGCGGTGGACATAGGTCTCGGCGACGTTGGGCAGGTCGAACTGCACGACATGGCTGATGCCGTCGACATCGATGCCGCGCGCGGCGATGTCGGTGGCGACCAGAATGCGCAGCTCGCCGTCACGGAACGAGCCGAGCGCACGCTCGCGCTGGCCCTGGCTTTTGTTGCCGTGGATCGCGGCGGATTTGATTCCGGCGATCTCGAGCTGGCGGACGACCTTGTCGGCGCCGTGCTTGGTGCGGGTGAAGACGATGGCGCGCTCCATCTCGGGCACGCTCAGGGTCCTGGCCAGCAGAGCCGGCTTCTGGCCGGCGTCGGTGAAGATGACGCGCTGGTCGATCTTCTCCGCCGTGGTGGCGACCGGCGCGACCGAGACCTCGACCGGGTCGGTCAGGTAGGCCTGGGCGATGTCGCGGATCGGCTTGGGCATCGTCGCCGAGAACAGCAGCGTCTGGCGCTTGGCCGGGATCAGCGTGGCGATGCGGCGCAGCGCGTGGATGAAGCCGAGATCGAGCATCTGGTCGGCCTCGTCGAGGACGAGATACTCGATCTCGCGCAGGGAGACGGCGCGCTGGTCGACGAGATCGAGCAGGCGGCCGGGCGTGGCGACGAGGATGTCGACGGTCTGGCCGAGCGCGCGGATCTGCTTGCCGACGGGAACGCCGCCGAAGACCACGGTCGACTTGATGGTGGTGAAGTTGGCATAGGCGCGGATCGAGGTCTCGATCTGGGCCGCAAGCTCGCGGGTCGGCGAGAGGATCAGCGCGCGCACCGAACGCATCTGCATGCGGCGCGGGTTGTTCAGCAGGCGGTGCAGCAGCGGCAGCGCAAAGGCGGCCGTCTTGCCGGTGCCGGTCTGGGCGGCGCCGAGCAGGTCGCGGCCCAGCAGGATCGGCGGGATCGCCTGCGCCTGGATCGGCGTGGGCGTGGTGTAACCTTCGGCGCTGAGAGCCTTGAGAAGCTGCTCGGCCAGGCCGAGGTCGGTGAATTGAGTCAAAGCGGGTCTTTCCGGACGCCGCGACGCAAGGGGCACATGTGGGTCTCGGCTGTGCCGCCGGATTGCGCCCGGCCTTGTGATATTTGCTCTTTCCCGCCGGCGAACCGCTAAGCCACAGCGCCGGAGGGTGTCGTGATGCGAACCGGGCCGGCGCGAACGCCGACCCGGCCGTTTTTTAGTCTCAGGCGATGGCGAGGTTGCCGGCCGAGGACTTGCCGGTCTTGCGATCGGCGATCAGCTCGTAGGACACGACCTGACCCTCGACCAGCTCGCGCAGGCCGGCGCGCTCGACGGCGCTGATGTGGACGAAGATGTCCTGCCCGCCGTTAGACGGGGTGATGAAGCCATAGCCCTTGGTGGAATTGAACCACTTGACGGTGCCCTTATCCATGTACGGTAGTCCTTACGTTTCAGATCCGCGTGTTCGATGAGGCCCAGAACTCGACGCGCGGACGCCTCGCTCCGGTCTTGTAGTCGATGTGTGGTGGATCTGAATCGTGCCCGCCGACCGGACCTTGCGCCCGCGCGGAGGAATGGCCAGAACCCGGCCGCATCTCGTCTTACACGGGAGGGGCTAGCACAATTTGCAACGCGGGTCCAGCGCGGGGCGAGTTTGCTCAGGCCACGTCAGACGAGATCGGCGATCTCAAGCCGAAGCGCCCCGGCGATCGCCGCCAGCGTGTCTGTCGTGCCCTGGCGTGAATCCAAATCGGCAGTTCACCCGATCTCCCGCACCAGCTCATCCAACCCGCCCAGATCGACGAGCTTGCGATACCGCCCCTGCCCTACCGGCTCGTCGGCATGCTCCAGCGCCCAGGTCAGTTCGTGGGGCACATGGACCGCCCAGGCGCCGGCCGCCAGCGCGGGCAGGATGTCGGATTTCAGCGAGTTGCCGATCATCATCGCGCGGCCCGCGCCATCGCCATGGCGGACGAAGATGCGCTCATAGGTGGCGGCATTCTTGTCGCTGACGATCTCGACCGCGTCGAACAATTCGCCCAGCCCCGAGGCCGCGAGCTTGCGCTCCTGATCGAAGAGATCACCCTTGGTGATCAGCACCAGTCGGTAGTCCGGCGCGAGGGCTTCAAGCGTCTCGCGCACATGCGGCAGCGTCTCGACCGGGTGGGCCGCCATTTCGCGGCCTGCCGCCAGGATTTCGGCGATGACGTCAGCCTTGACCTCGCCTTTCGTCACCTCGATCGCGGTCTCGATCATCGACAGCACGAAGCCCTTGATGCCGAAACCGTAGAAGGCGAGGTTGCGCTTCTCCGCCTCCAGCAGCTTGCCGGAAATCTCGGCGGCCCGGCCATGCGCGCCGAGCAGTGCGACGAAGCGGTCCTCGGTCAGCCGGAAGAACTGCTCGTTCTGCCAGAGCGTGTCGTCGGCGTCGAAGCCGATGGTGGTGATGGAGCGCATTGCCTAGCCTCAAATTCTTGACGAACGGAGCCACCACCGTTTTACTACACAGATGGAGCTACGCAAATGACCCTGAACATTCGCAATCCCGAGGCTGACCGTCTTGCCCGGCGGCTGGCTGCAATCGATGACAGCAGTATTACGGATGCGGTCGTGACAGCCTTGCGGGAGACATTAAGCGCTCGTCATGCCGGCCGCACGGCTGAGATCGCGGCATCGGTTCGCGAACGGTTCGGAATCGTGCTGACGGAGCAGGCGCGCCAGCCGCTCTCCGCCGAAGCATGGGAAGAACTTCACGACGACCCTGCAGAGACGAACTGACATGTTCGTCGATGCCTGTGCGATCGTCGCGATACTGAGCGAAGAGGTGACCGCACCCGCCTATCGGGGGGCGCTTGATCAGGTCACGGCAGCGACGACGTCACCGCTCGCGGCATTCGAGGCCATTCTCGTTCTGGCGCGGCCTGAAAAATTTGCCTGCGATATCGCGACGGCACAGGAGGTCGTGCTGGCGTTCCTGGACGAGCGCGACATTGCCCTGCGCCAGGAGGGCGAAGCCAAGGCGCTGCTCAGATTGGCGGTCGAGGTCGCGCGCCAGCACGGCGTCGGCAAGCGCCGGCTCAGCAGCTTCGATTGCTTTCACTATGCCCAGGCGAAGCTCGCGAGGCAGACGCTGCTTACGCTCGACCAATTGTTGCGCCAGACCGACGTCGAAACCGCGCCCTGACGGCAAGATCCTACCCCTCCTTCTGCTTCACCGCCCCAAGCGCCGCCTGCGCGGCGGCAAGCCTTGCGATCGGCACGCGGAAGGGCGAGCAGGAGACGTAGTCGAGCCCGATGCTTTCGCAGAAGCCGATCGAGGCCGGGTCGCCGCCATGCTCGCCGCAGATGCCGAGCTTGATGTCGGGCCTCGTCTCGCGGCCGCGCTCGGCGGCGAGCCTGACCAGTTCGCCGACGCCCTCCTGATCGATGGTGACGAAGGGGTCCTGCGCCAGAATGCCCTTCTGCGTGTAGGAGCCCAGGAACGAGCCGGCGTCGTCGCGGCTGATGCCGAGCGTGGTCTGGGTCAGGTCGTTGGTGCCGAAGGAGAAGAACTCGGCGCTTTTGGCGATCTCGCGGGCCATCAGCGCGGCGCGCGGCAGTTCGATCATCGTGCCGACCTGATAGCTCAGCTCGACCTTGCTCTCGGCCATCACCGCCCTGGCCATGGCGTCGATGCGCGCCTTGACGAGGTCGAGTTCGGCCACGCCCATCACCAGCGGCACCATGACCTCGGGGATCACCGGCTTGCCGGTTTCCTTCGCGGCGATCACCGCCGCCTCGAAGATGGCCCGCGCCTGCATCTCGGCGATCTCGGGATAGGCGATGGCGAGCCTGACGCCGCGAAAGCCGAGCATCGGATTGAATTCGTGCAGTTCGGCGGCCCGGTGCTTCAGCGCCTCGGGCGTCACGCCGAGCGCCTTGGCGACGGATGCGACCTCGGCTTCGCCATGCGGCAGGAACTCGTGCAGCGGCGGGTCGAGCAGGCGGATCGTCACCGGCAAGCCCTGCATGATGGTGAAGAGCTGGACGAAATCCTGACGCTGCATCGGCAGCAGCTTGGCCAGCGCCGTACGGCGGCCGGCATCGTCATGGGCGAGGATCATCTCGCGCATCGGCTGGATGCGGTCCTCGTCGAAGAACATGTGCTCGGTGCGGCAGAGCCCGATGCCCTCGGCGCCGAACTCGCGCGCGGTGCGCGCGTCGTCGGGCGTCTCGGCATTGGCGCGGACTTTCAGGCGGCGGACCTTGTCGGCCCAGCCCATCAGCGTGCCGAACTCGCCCGACAACTCCGGCTGCTGCATCTTGATCTCGCCGAGCATGACCTGGCCTGCGGCGCCGTCGATCGTGATGACATCGCCGGCCTTGAGCACGGTTCCGCCGACGCTCATCGTCCCCTTGGCGTAATCGACGCGTATCTGGCCGGCGCCCGAGACGCAGGGCTTGCCCATGCCGCGCGCGACGACAGCCGCATGCGAGGTCATGCCCCCGCGCGTGGTCAGGATGCCTTCGGCTGCGTGCATGCCGTGGATGTCTTCCGGCGAGGTCTCGACGCGCACGAGGATGACCTTGCGGCCGGCCTTCCTGGCATTCTCGGCGTCGTCGGAGTTGAAGACGATCTCGCCTGCGGCCGCGCCGGGCGAGGCCGGCAGACCGGTGGTCAGGCTGCGGCGCTCGGCCTTGGGGTCGATCATCGGATGCAGCAACTGGTCGAGCGCGCCGGGCTCGACGCGGCCGACCGCCTCCTCCTCCGTGATCAGGCCCTCCGTCGCGAGTTCGACCGCGATGCGCAGCGCAGCCTTGGCGGTGCGCTTGCCGGAGCGGGTCTGCAGCATCCAGAGCTTGCCCTCCTGGATGGTGAATTCCATGTCCTGCATGTCGCGGTAGTGCCGCTCCAGGATGCCGTAGATGCGGACAAGCTCGGCATAGGCGTCGGGCATCGCCTTTTCCATCGAGGGCTTGTCGGAGCCGGCCTGCTTCTTGGCGGCCTCGGTGATGTCCTGGGGCGTGCGGATGCCAGCGACGACGTCCTCGCCCTGGGCGTTGATCAGGAACTCGCCATAGAGCGCGCTCTCGCCGGTCGAGGGATTGCGGGTGAAGGCGACGCCTGTGGCCGAGGTGTCGCCCATGTTGCCAAACACCATCGACTGTACGTTGACGGCCGTGCCCCAGGCGGCGGGGATGTTGTTGAGCTCGCGATACTTGATCGCGCGCGCATTCATCCAGGAGGAGAACACCGCCCCGACCGCGCCCCAGAGCTGGGCTTCGGGCTCCTGCGGGAAGTCGGAGCCGAGCGCCTTCTTCACGATCTCCTTGTATTTGCCGACCAGCACCTTCCAGTCATCAGCCGACAGGTCGGTGTCGAGATGCAGGCCCTTGCGCTCCTTGTAGTCCTCGAGCGCCTCCTCGAAATGGCCGTGGTCGACGTCGAGCACGACGTTGGAATACATCGTGATGAAGCGGCGATAGCTGTCCCAGGCGAAGCGGGCGTCGCCCGACGCCTTGGCGACGGCCTCGACGGTGACGTCGTTCAGGCCGAGGTTCAAAACCGTGTCCATCATGCCCGGCATCGAGGCGCGCGCGCCGGACCGGACCGAGACAAGCAGGGGGTTGGCGGGGTCGCCGAAGGTCTTCCCGGTCAGCGCGCCCATCTCGGCCAGCGCCGCCTTCGCCTGTCCGTCAAGCTCGGGCGGGAACTGCTTGCCGTTGTCGTAATACCAGGTGCAGACCTCGGTGGTGATGGTGAAGCCGGGCGGCACGGGCAGGCCGAGATTGCTCATCTCGGCGAGGTTCGCGCCCTTGCCGCCGAGCAGGTTCTTCATCCCCGCCTCGCCCTCGGCCTTGCCATCGCCAAAGGTGTAGACCCACTTAGCCCCAGCCATCACAACAGCCTCTTCCCAATTGAACCGGGCAGACGAACGCGCCGGCGGTCGAATGGTTTTGCTCGCGTGGCGGCAGCGCCGCCCGCCGGGCCGGTCATGCCGAAAAGCGCGGGAACAATCAATCGGACGCTCGCGCGCGCGCGAGGAAACCGGGATCACCGCCGACACGGCGCTGGGCTCGGCAAACTCTTCAGCACCTCGCCCGAATTCTGAACTCGGGCTGCAGGACGATGACGATCTTGAAACGGCGCGCACGGTTTTTCCGACAGCAAAGATCGGATTAAGCCGATCGCCGCCTGGTCTTCACGGCCGCCTCGCCTTCGCCGCGCGCGGCCAGCGCAGCGGCCAGTTGACGATACGCTCGGGCAGGTCGTCCTCGGCGATCTCGTCCTCGCCGGCGAAGACACGCCCCTTCACCGAGACGCCGGCCGCGACCACGGTCTCCGGATCGCCCGAAACCAGCGGATGCCACCACAGCAGGTCACGCCCCTCGGCGACAAGCCGATAGGCGCAGGTCGGCGGCAGCCAGCGCAGGCTGCGCACGGCGTTCGGCGTCAGAGTGACGCAGTCGGGCACGGTCGACGAGCGGTTCTCATAGTCGCGGCAGCGGCAAGCGCCGGCGTCGAACAGCCGGCAGCCGACATCGGTGGCGAGGATGCGCCCGCTATCCTCATCCTCCAGCTTGACGAGGCAACAGCGACCGCAGCCGTCGCAGAGCGATTCCCACTGCTCGCGCGACATGGCGTCGAGCGCGGTCGTGCGCCAGAACGGCGCGGCATCGGGGGCGATGTCTGAGATCATCGCCCCTTATGCGCGATTAGAGGGGCGGGCGAAAGCCGGCGGCTCAGCTTCTGGCCCGCAGTTCCGCCTGCGAGCGGCCGATGATGCCGGGATAGCGCTTGTCGGGATACCACGGCGTCCGCGCGATCGCATCGAAGCCGGGCAGGCTTTCCATGTGCTGGAGCATGCGGGCGCGAAGGGCCTGGTCCGGTAGCGGGCCGCGCAGCGCGCCGAGATTCTCGGCCGCATGCGCCGGATTGGCAGTGGCCGAGAGCACGCAGGTCACCGCCGGGTTGGCCATGACGTATTTAAGGAAGAACTGAGCCCAGTTCATCGCGCCGAACTCCTTGGCGAAATCCGGCAGCGGCCGGCCCTCGACGACCTTGTGCAGGCGGCCCTTCTCCAGCGCCATGTTGATGAAGACGCCGCAGCCGCGATCCGCGGCGGCCGGCAGAACGCGTTGCTCGGCGCCGCGGTTGAAGATCGAATAGTTGACCTGGACGAAATCGACATTGCCACGCCCGATCCAGCCGGCGAGCACGTCGTGATAGACGTTCTCGTGATGGGTGACGCCGACGAAGCGGGTGCGGCCTTCCTTCTTCCAGACGTTCAGCATCGGCACGACGACATCGACATTGACCAGGCTGTGGCACTGCATCAGGTCGAAGCCGCGCCGCCAGAGCCGGTTCTGCGACTGCTCGAAGGAGCGCCGCGCATGGCTTTCGTCGGCGAGGAACTCGCCGGTGACCCAAAGCTTGTTGGCGATGAAGAGCCGTTCGTTCAGCCCCTGCGCGATCAGTGCGTCGCCGACCGTGGTCTCGCCCGTGCCGTAGAGCGGCGAGGTGTCGATCACGCGTACGCCGGCCTCCGCGTAAAGCCGGGTGACCTCGCGCAAATGGTCGCGCCTCTCGCCGGGCAGCGTGTCGAAGGTCAGGAAGGTGCCGAGACCCAGCGCCGGCAAAGCCTCGCCGGAGCGCGGGATGGTGCGGGTGATCAGATCGCCGGCCGCCGGCCGCGCCGGAGCCGTCTGGGCTCCTGCGGCAGGCGGGAATGCCAGGCCTGCGGCTGCGGCGGCGCTCCCGCCGAGCAAAGCGCGGCGATTGAGGGACAATCTCTGGGGCTGTGTCTGGGACATGGCGTCACCTTTCGATACGGGGCCACGGCCGCGCTTCGGGGCGCGCGACCGCATGACCTCGACGCTATGGCTATGACGGGCCTCAGGGCGCGCGCGATCCCGATGCGAGGGCCGCGATGCTGACGAAAAGCGAAGCGCTAGCCGATCAGGATCGCGCGCCTTGCGTCAGGATCGCGCGCGCCGGCCCGCCGAAGCCGGGCTACACTGCACGCCATCGGGCGATCCTCGGCCCTCGCCGCGAAAGGCCATGCATGATGATGTTCCGCCTCGCCGCTCTGCTGATGCTCATGCTCGCCCCGCCAGACCTGGTCGCGGCGCAGGATCGGGTCGCCAATGACCGTGTCGCCAGTGACCGTGTCGCCGACGACCGCGTCGCCCTGCCCGGTTTCGCGATCGACCGCACCGAGGTGACGATCGCGCGGTTTCGGGAGTTCGCGCTTGCGACGGGCCTCAGGACGCAGGCCGAGCGCTCCGGCCACGGCTATGAATACGGCGCCGGCTGGGAGCGCCGGCCGGGCTGGAGCTGGCAGCGTCCCTTTGGCGCGACGGGCACGGCGGAGGCTGACGCCGACGCTCCGGCCGTCCATCTTCGCTGGTCCGAGGCGCGCGATTTTTGCAGCTGGGCCGGAGGTCGCCTGCCGACGCGAGCGGAATGGCAGGCAGCCGCGTATCGCGAGATGCGCGCCGCGCCTGAGGCTGGCTTCGCCAATGGCAAGACCTATCCCTATCCGGTCGGCGACAATCCCGTCGGCATGAACCTGTCGGGAACCGACCCCTGGCCGCGTCACGCGAAGGCCGGCGCGACCAGGCGCGGCGTCAACGGGCTACACGAGACAGGCGGCAATGTCTGGGAATGGCTCGCCGATCGCGAAGGCGATACGGCGCTCACCGCCGGCGGCTCATGGTGGTATGGGCCCCAGCAGACGCGGGCCGAGGGCATGCAATGGAAGGCAGCCGATTTCTACGCCGTCTATGTCGGGTTCCGCTGTGCCTATGCTGCCCCTTGAGCCGGGCGGCGGCGCGGCTGGCGCGGGCGCCGGCGGGTTGCTAGCATCAGGCATGACCTTCGCGACCGACCAGCAGCGCACGATCGCGGCGGTGAACTCCCCGCCGGTTGGTCTGCGTGCGCAATCCTGGCAGGGTGGCCGCTTCGTCACCGCGCGGCGCGAGCGCACGGCATTCGTCGAGGGCAGGATCCTGCTGCCGGACCACACCGTGATGGTGACCCTGCGCGGCGGCGCGGCCCGGCACGAAACGATCTGCGCCAGCGGCGAGCGTACGGATGGGCCGGACCGCGCCGGACTCGCCTCTTTCCTGCCGGCAGGCTGCGAGCGCCGCCTGCGCCTGCATGATGTCGGCTGGCACTGGGCCTCGATCTCGATCCAGCCTGCGCTATTTGAGCGCCTGCGCCCGGCGCAGGCCCGCACCATGCGCCCCTTCGGCAACCGCGAGGACGCCTTCCTGCTCGGCCTGCTCGGCGAGTTCGAGCGCCTGCATGCCGAGGTCGGGGCGCTCGACGCGACCTATTGCGAGGCGATGACCCTGGCGCTGGCGCATTATCTCTGGCGCCGCGATGCCGGTGCGCCGTAGAGGCAGGAGAGCGGGGGTTTGCCGCGCTGGAAGCTCAACCGCGTGCGCGACCATGTCGAAGGCCATCTCGGGGGCGAAATCCGGATCGCCGCGCTGGCGGATTTGGCCGGCCTGTCCGAGGGCCATTTCCACCGCGCCTTCCGCGCGGCCACGGGCCTGACGCCGCTGCAGTTCGTCAATCGCCGTCGGGTCGAGGCGGCCAAGCGGATTCTGGCCGCATCCGCGCCCTCCATCGTCGATCTCGCAGCGCAGGTCGGCTTCACGAGCCCCAGCCATTTCGCGCGGATATTCCGACAGGAGACCGGCCGCAACCCGGCGCGTTTCCGGCGCGATCACGCCCAAGGCTGAAACCGTCCGCCTTGCCGCAGCGTATCGGAACGGCACAGGCGGTGTCGGCACGAACCCTGCGACGGGGCTGGGCGCGTAGCCTTTCATGTCTTGCAATCGCACGCCGCGTCACGATGTCATGCGGCAGGGCGGTTTCAGTTGCCAAGCGTCCGGCTTCGCGGCAGGACAGTTTTCGAAGAGCTTTTTCAAGGTTTCCGGCCGGTGATGGAGTTCAGAAAGAGGCGATGGACGACCCAGGCGAAGCGCTTCGCGCTCGCTTTCGACTCATGGGTGGACGCCGGGCTCTGGGGGGCCGGTCGCGGACTGGGCGAGCGCTATGAGCGCTTCCGCAGCATTATGGACCGCTTCACCGTCACCGGCGGCAAGCGGCTGGCGGCCGAATTCGCCAGCGAGGGCCTGAATGTCGGCATCGCGGCTTCGTTCATCATGCTGGCGCTCGCCATCCCGTCCTTTCAGGAAGGCCGCGAGGAGGCGCTGAAGCACCAGGTCTTCGCCGTGACCTTTCTCGACCGCTACGGCTCGGAACTGGGCCACCGCGGCGCACGCCACGACGATTCGCTGAAGCTCGAGGAGATGCCGGACCACCTGATCAAGGCGGTGCTGGCGACCGAGGACCGGCGTTTCTACGACCATTTCGGCATCGACGTGTTCGGCACCTTCCGGGCGCTCACCGTCAATGCGCGCGCCTCGGGCGTGGTGCAGGGCGGCTCGTCGCTGACGCAGCAACTCGCCAAGAACCTGTTCCTGACCAATGAGCGGTCGCTCGACCGCAAGATCAAGGAAGCCTTCCTCTCGATCTGGCTGGAATACCGGCTGACCAAGAACGAGATCCTGAAGCTTTATCTCGACCGCGCCTATATGGGCGGCGGCACCTTCGGGGCGGCGGCGGCGGCGGACTACTATTTCGGCAAGTCGCTGAAGGACGTTACCGTGGCGGAGGCCGCGATGCTCGCCGGCCTGTTCAAGGCCCCGTCGAAATTCGCCCCCCATGTCAACCTGCCGGCCGCCCGGGCGCGGGCCAACGACGTGCTCAACGCCATGGTCGACGCCGGCTTCATGACGGCAGGCCAGGTCGACAGCGCCAAGCGCAATCCGGCGACGCCGATCGACCGCCGGCGCGATTCCAGCCCGGACTATTATCTCGACTGGGCGTTCGACGAGATCAGGAAGCTCGCCGACGACGGCAAGCTCGGCCCCGAGCGGGTGCTGACGGTGAAGACGCCGCATGATCCAGCGATCCAGCAACGCGCCGACGAGGCGGTCGAATCCATCCTGCGCCAGCACGGCCCCGGCTACAGGGCCAAGCAGGCCGCGACCACGATCATGGACACCGATGGCGCGATGCGCGCCATGGTCGGCGGGCGCGACTATGGCGCGAGCCAGTTCAACCGCGCGACGTCCAGCCTTCGCCAGCCCGGCTCCTCGTTCAAACCCTATGTCTATGCGGCGGCGATGTCGGCCGGGCTCTACCGGCCCAGCACCATCGTCACCGACCGGCCGGTCTGCATCGGCAACTGGTGCCCGAACAATTACGGCCGCTCCTTCGCCGGTTCCATGCCGCTGACGGTCGCGCTCGCGAAGTCGATCAATACGATCCCCGTGCAGATGTCGATCGCGATCGGCAAGGCGGCGGGCGAGAGCCATGAGGCGCGCGCCGCCCGCATCGGTCGCATGAAGATCATCGAGACCAGCCGCGCCATGGGCCTCAGCACGCCGCTGACCGACACGGTGTCTCTGCCGATCGGCGCGGCGGAAGTGACGGTAATCGATCAGGCCGCCGCCTATGCCGTCTTCGCCAATGGCGGCAAGCGCGCGAAACCCTATGCCGCGACCGAGATCCGGAACTCGCATGGCGAGGTGATCTACCGGCACGACCGCGACGAGCCGGCGCCCGCCCAGGTGCTGAGCACGCAGGTCGCCAACGACATCAACTTCATGCTCTCCAAGGTGCCGACGGAAGGCACCGGCCGGCGCGCTGCGCTGGAGGGCGTCATCACCGCCGGCAAGACCGGCACGACCAACGGCTACAAGGACGCCTGGTATGTCGGCTATTCCGGCAATCTCGTCGGCGCGGTCTGGTTCGGCAACGACGATTCGTCGGAGACCAACAACATGACCGGCGGCTCGCTGCCGGCCATGACCTGGAAGGAGATCATGCAATTCGCCCATCAGGGTCTTGAGCTGAAGCCGATTCCCGGCGTCGCGCCGATCGTCGATCCCAAGGCCGCAACCATTGCCAAGGCCGCGACGCCGACGCCCCCGCAGACAGGCGCACCGGCAGGCCCCGGCGCCGGCCACATGCCGCGCCAGTCCTTCGAGGCGCTCACGGCGGTCGGCTCGATGTTCAAGGCGGTGGAGCCGGCCCGGGTCGCCGGCGCGTCGGTGCAGGCGGGGATCACGGAGTTGAACGGGACCGGGACGCGGGTGCGGTGACGACCCTTCGGCGCGGTTGACGCCGCCGCCCCTCCCGTTTCAACTCCCGCCATCGCCGCATCGCCGGCCAGAACGGACTGCTCCGCCCGTGCGCGTCGCCTCTCTCGCCTATGTCGTGCTGCTAGGGGCCGGAGTCGGACTTGTCTCCGCGCATCTGGCGGTCGCCGGCCGGCCTGTGGTCGGGCGGGTGCAGATCGGGCCGTGGGATGCCTGGCCCAAGGGCGGCGGGCGCGACATCGACCCCTATCTGCGGGCGCATCTCGCGCGCGGCGTGCATCTGCCGCTGGGCGCGGGCGAGGGGCTCGAACTGATCGCCGATCGCGACAGCGATGGCCGGGGCCTCGACGGGCGCTGCCGCTATCTCGTCACCGGCGCGACGCCGACGACGCGCGGCTGGACGCTCAGTGTCACCGACGGAGCTGGCGAGCCCTTCCGGCTGCCGCTCGACCGCACCGGCTTCAGCCATGCCGAGATCCTGCGCGACGAGAGCGGCGCGATGGCCATCCTCGCATCCGTGACGGCGCAGCCCGGCAACTGGCTGCCCTTGCCGGCGAGCGGCGGCTTCCAGTTCCGGCTCCGGCTCTACGACACGCCGATATCGAGCCAGGCCGGCGAACTGAGGACCTACGTGCTCCCGGCGATCCGGCGGCTCGACTGCCGATGAGCGCGATCCACGACAGCGCCGCGCCGGAGGCCGCCTCCCCGCCCGCGCCGGGGCCGGCGCGATGGCAGCCGCTGCGGCGATCGGGGTTCGGGGCCGGTCTGGCGCGGCTGGTCCTGCTGACGCTGGCCGGGCTCGTGCTCGCCGGCATCGTCCACATCGTCGCCGTGCTGATGATCCCGGTCCTGTCGGAGCGCGACGCGACCAGCGCCTATCTCGGGCTCGGCGTCGGCGGCAAGGCCGAACTCGTCTCCGGCCCCAATGCCGCGCCGGGCCTGCCGACGCCGCTGGAGGCGGACAATTCCGCCGTCATGGCCGTTTGCGGCTATGATCTCGCTTCGGGGCCGATGCGCGTGGTGGCGCGCGCGGGCGCGCTGCCGCTCGGCCTGACGCTGCACCGGCGCGGCGGCGGCGTGATCTACGCGATAACCGACCGGGCGGCGATCCGCGGCGTCGTCGAGTTTCTGGTCATGACGGAAGCGCAGCTCGACGAGCGCGTCGCCCGCGACGAAGAGGGCCAGACCAGCCGGGAGCTGCGCATCGTCTCCGACACCGCGCAGGGGCTGATCGTGGCCCGCGTGCTCGCGCCGCTGCCGTCCGATCGCGGCGACGCCGAGGCGCTGGCAACCGGCGTCGCCTGCGGTCTCGCCGACTGATCAGCCCTTGTAGACGACCGCGTCGTCCCGCCCGCGATCGGCGGGAAGCGGCGCGCCGCGCCCACCGCCGAAGACGCCGATCAGCGGCAGCTTGCAGAGCGGGCCGGATTCGGCCTCCAGCGCCATGATGGCGCGCTCGGCCCTGATCGCCTCGCGCGAGGGCGTCTCGACCACGAGATTGGCCAGTGCGTAACGGTAGCTCTCGATCCGGAATCCCACGCGCTCGCAGACCCAGAGGATCAGCCCCTCATTCTCGACGACGCGGGCGAAGGCCGGGTCCTGCTTTTCGGCTGCGACATAGGGCGAACCTTCGGCGGCGCGCAGGCGAACCCGGTCGGCCGCGACGACGCGGCCGGCATTGGCGCGGAACGGCGCGAGCAAGAGCCTGTCGGCGTTGGCGTCCTCCGACAGCCGGTTGTAGCGCGAGGCCTGCGAGACGTAGGAGCCGCCGGTCAAAGCGCGGTGATAATCGGCGATGGCGAAGGACTGCGCCTCCACCGGCAGGATGCGGGCATGGGCCAGGCCCGACACCTCGCGGGAAAAATAGCTGCGTTCATGGGCAGGCATGACGAGACGCCAGGCGCGGTCGCGCAGCTGGTTCTCGTCGTCGGTCATGCGGAACCAGGAGGCGGCCTCGCCGCGAGCCGTCGCCGACCAGAAGCCGAGTTCGGGCGCGATCGTATCGCTCCAGAGACTGGGACGCGGCCGGCCGAGATCGCCGGTGCAGGCGCAAAGCCACAAGCCGGCGAGGCAGGCGGCGGCGCGCCCTGCCTTGGCACGGCCTCCCTTGGCCCGGCGGCCCTTGCCGCTCACACCGGCTGCCCGGCGGCGGCCGCGCGGGCGAGGCGTTTTCCGCCGGCGGCGCGGCGCTTGCGCGGGCCGACGTCGGTGAGCGCCGTCTCCGGCTGCCGCTCGTAGCGGACGCCGGTGAAGAACAGGATCGCGGCGCTCGCGCGCGGCGCGCCGTGCTCGGCCTGCGCGGATTTGCGCCGCAGCGTGGCGGATGTGGGCGCGAAGGGAATGACGATGGTCATGACGCGCCTCCTTGTCGGGCGCCGGGGGTTGTAGCGATGCAGCACCAAAGCGGTCTTCTGAAAGCGAGCATGCCCGCATGGGAAGCCCCACGCGTGGAGATGCTTTTTAGGCCCGTCTGACCGCATCAGGCCGCGACATGGTTAACGCCCCATTAATGCCTCGCGATTACCCTGCCGGGAGACGCAAGAATCTCGAAAAGAGCTGCCTTCATGACACCCCGCATCACCGCCGAACTTGCGCAGCTCGCCCATCTCGCGCGGGATGGCGGGCTCGATCTCAGCCAGGTTTCGCTGCGGGTGAAGGCCGATCTGCTGATGTCGATGCCGGAGCCGCCGGAGGCCGACCTCGCCGCCTTCAGCGAGATCGCGACCGCGCTTGCGCCCCAGATCAACGACGAGACCGCCACCATCCTCGCCCGCAAGCTCGCCGGCTGGCGTCACGCGCCACGCCCCGTGCTGGCGGCGCTGCAGGCGCGCGGCGGGCCGGTGCTGGCGGCGCTGCTGCGCCACGGGATGACGCTGCCCGAATCCGAGCTTGAGGATCTGGCCGAGCATGGTTCGATCGAGACCGCGCAGGCCATGGCGGAACGGAGCGACCTCACCAGCACCGCGACCCTGCTGCTGATCGACCGGGCCGACCACGCGCTCGATCTCGCTTTGATCGCGAACGCGTCGGCGCCGCTGCCGCGCGCCGCGCTCGATCTGCTGGTGGGGCGCGCCCGCACGGAGCCAGCCTATGCACAGGGGCTGCTGGCGCGCGGCGATCTTTCCAATGCCGAGCTGACGCCGCTCTTCCTGCTGGCGGGCACGGAGCGGCGCACCGCGATCCTCGACTCGCTCGCCGCGCTCGATTCGCTGAGCCCGACCGAACGCCGATCGAGCGTCTCACCCGATCTGTTCTCAGGCTGGCTCGCCACCGCAGGCGACGATCATCGCGGCGCGTTCGGCGCAATCGCCGATCATCTGCGCGGCGGGCAGGCTCTGGCCGACGCGCTGCATGACGACCGCTCGCGCGATCTGGCGGCGCTGGCGCTGGTCGCATCGGGCGTCAGCGTCGAGGATGCGACGCGTTTCCTGATCCGGCTGGGCGATGCGACCGCCCATTCCGTGCCGCGCATCTTCGCGCTTGTCGGACTGATGCGGGAGGTCAGGCCGGGCGTGGCGCTGCGCGTCGTGATGCAGGTCGCCGGCAGCAGCGTTGCGCCGAGCGCGCGCAAGGGTCAGCACCAGCCGGCGATGGCGCCCGGCGGCACGCCCTCCCGCGCCGGCGCCGCCCGTCAGGACAGCCCGCAGATCGTCAGCGAGATCATGCGGAAATTCGGCCTCAGGCGCTGAGCCCTTACGGCTCCACCAGCGGCAGTCGCGGGTCGCCGCCGCGATCCTCGACCTCGACCAGCCAGAGATCGGGGTCGAAGCGGCGCTCGCGCTCGACCTTCTCCTCGACGGTCGCGGGGTCGCTGTCGAGCACGAGCTGGAAGCGCCGGTCGCCGCCAGCCTCCGCGAGCGCCTGCGGAGCCGGGCCGTAGAGCGCCGCCGTGCCGTCGAGACGGTCGAGCTTCACGAAGATCGCGCCCGCCTCGGCAGCGCCCCGACGGCGCAGCACCGCGACCAGCCCATCATGGGCCATCTGGCGCAGATAGGCCGAGACCCAGAAATCGCTGGTCAGGCGCGCCATGGCGCGAGCCCTTCCGAAAGGCTCAGTTCTCGACCGTGCGGCGCGGCGCGGGCCTGGCCGCGCCGCCGCGGATCTCCGCCGGGGGGCGGAAATCGGCGCCGTTGATCAGGTCGGCGATCGGGTCGCGCGCCGCGGCGCTGCGGGCGGGCGCGGGAGCCGGCGCGGCGGCGACGGGCGCCGTGCGCGGAATGCTGGTCACCGGGGCCGGCGGGCGCGGCGCGGCCGCCTCGCGCGCACCCTGCACCAGATCGTTCGGGCGCGAGGGTGGCAGCGGAGCCGAGGTCGGGCTCACCGTGGCGGACGCGGCCGGCTGCGTCACCGCCGGCGTCTCCTGCCGACGCTCGGCCTGCCGCTGCGGGACATTTGATAACGGGGCAGAAATGATCGGGGCCGGGTGCCGCGCCTTCTGGAACAGCATGGCGTTCACCAGAATGGCGACCGCGACCGCCGAAAACAGCAGAAGCAGCAGGGTCCGGCCGGGCCTGCGCCCGACGATGGCGCCGATCCGCTGCAGCGGCGAGGCGGACGTGCGGCGCGGCTGCGCCGGCCGCCTGACGGGCGCGGCCAGCGTGGCGTTGGAATGGGCGCGTGCGGCAATGGTGGACATGGGCGTTTCGCTCGTGCTCAGGCGGTCAGACGGACGGGTTCTTTGGTCTCGAAGCCGCGCTTTGGCGCGCGGGCGAAGGTGGCGATCTTGACCGGCTGCGAGGCGCAGGCGACGCCGCCGATCGGCAACCGGACGCAGACGCGCGTGCCGGTGCCCGGCGCGCTCTCGATCGTCAGACGGCCGCCATGCAGGCCGACGAGGCCGCGCACGACCGAGAGGCCGAGGCCGGTGCCCTCATAGGCGCGGTCATAGGAGCCCTTGGCCTGGAAGAAGGGATCGCCGAGGCGCGGCAGGTCGCTTGCGGCGATGCCGATGCCGGTGTCGGAGACCGACAGGTCGATGACGTCGCCGTCGCGCACCAGCGCCAGAACGACGCGCCCGCCCGGCGGCGTGAACTTCACCGCATTCGACAGCAGGTTGAGCATCACCTGCTTCAGCGCGCGCCGATCGCCCAGAATCTGTGGCAGCTCCGGCCCGAGCACCCGCTCCAGCGCGACCTGCCCGGTCTCGGCGCGGAGCGCGACCAGCGTGCAGCAATCGCGCGAGAGATCGTCGAGATCGAGCTGGTCCTGCTCGATCGTCATCGCGCCGCTCTCGATCTTCGAGATGTCGAGCAGCGTATTGACCACGTCGAGCAAATGATGGCCGGAATCATGGATGATCTTGGCGTATTCCTGCCGCCGCTGCGCATCGAGAATGCCATGCGCGTCCGTGCTCAGCATCTCCGAGAAGCCGATGATGGCGTTGAGCGGGGTGCGCAGCTCGTGGCTCACCGTCGCCAGAAAGTGACCCTTGACGTCGCTCGCCTGCAGCGCCTCGGCATGGCCGCGGGCCCGCTCCTCGTCGAGCGCGCGGCGCGCCGTGATGTCGCGCGTCACGCAGACCACGGCAACGCCGTCGCGCGGGCCGTCATTGGCGATCCGGTGGGCATGCATTTCCAGCCAGAGCGCGACCGGCGCCTCGCCGTCGCTCGGCACGAACAGGGTTCGGAAGCAGGCCGTTGTGTCGCCCGCGCCATGGGCGGCGTCGCTCAGCGCCTTCAGAAACAGCGGCCTGTCGGCGATGTGAACGCGGTCGAACAGGCCCCGGCCATGCAGTTCGACCGGCTCGGCCCCCGCGAGCGCTTTCGCCGCCGCATTGGCGAAGACGACCGCGCCGCTGGCGTCGTGCCAGGTGACGAGGTCGCCGACATGGTCGAGCAGGAGCTGGGCGCGCGCATCCGAGGCGCGGTGCTCGCGCAGCTCGTCGTCGCGACGGCGCAGGAAGCCGACCGCGATCGCCATGGAATGCAGGATCGCGATGGTGACGAAGGCCGGCATCATGCCCGAGGTCCAGGGCGCGGGCGCGGCGAAGGCGCCGAGCTGATGCAGGGTCATGACGCTCGCCAGCGCGATCGCGGCGATGGCGCTGGCCCGTGCGACGAAGGGACGCGAGCCGAAGAACATCGCCTCGGCCGGCACGGCGGCAAGCCAGAGCAGCAGCGGCGAGGCCGCGCCGCCGGTCATGCCGGCCATGGCGCAGATGAAGATCGCGAGCGCGGCGGCCGAGATGCAATGGGCGATGTCGAGGCGGCCGGTGCGCGACAGGACGACGACCGCCAGAAGCGGCAGGGAGGCGGCGGCGACGATCAGCGCCTCGAGTCCGCCGAGCGCGCCGCGCCAGGCGATGTAGGCGGGAGCCAGACCCAGGCCGAACGCGCCGACGCCGAGCCGCGTCAGCATGAAGCGCTCATGCCGCATCCGCTCCAGCGAACTGGGCAGCACGGATGCATGCACCATCGCCGCCACCTGTGTCCTGATCGCCCTGATGGCCATGAATATCCGCAACGCCCGTCCTGTGCAGGCTTTGACGCCTGCGTTGGAGCGATCCTCGCCAGCGCCGGTTTAAGCCGGACTTAAGGGGCACACCGCACAGGCGCGGCAAACCTGTGGCAAGGCGCAACTTAGTCAAATGATTGCAATGACTTGTCGCAAGAATGACGGCGCTGGCGAGTGCAGCCAAGTTTGCAAGCAGGGTGAACGGAAGCTGAAGACGGATCGCGGCATTCGATTCAAATGCAAGCGCACAAGCTGACGCGATCTTCGGCCCTGCATGCCTATGGTCGCAACGGGATCGGGACCGGCCTCGGCCGCCCACGGAATGGGGATACGGAGATGGCCTATATCCTGCGCAGCCTTGCGGTGATCGGCGTGATCGCGCTGAACTCGCCCGTGCATGGCAGCCGCCCGGACACCGAGGGCGCTGTCGAAACCGTGCGTGCGGCGGCCAAGATTGCAGGCCAGATCGACGCACGCAGCGCCATGAACGGCGTCGCGGCTGCCCGCGAGGCGGCCGAAATCCTCGCGGGGCTGGACCCCGATACGCGGAGGCGGTTGCTCGACATGACGCTGCAGGCGACGGCCGCGCGCGGCAACCCGGGGTCTCGCGACACCACCGCCAGCATCCGCTGAACGGCCGGCTGCGGCTCCGCGAGCGCTTGACGGCGGCGACGGACGCGCCGAAGAGGCTGGCCTTGCGCCATTGCGGCGCGCCCTGCGAGCCAACGGCCCCATCAGCGAACCATGAGCGCAAGCCTCGACGAGATCATCGCCAATTTCGACCTGCTCGAGGAGTGGGACGACCGCTACCGCTATCTGATCGAACTCGGCCGGGACCTCGAACCGCTTTCGGAAGAGGCCCATAACGACGTCAACAAGGTGCGCGGCTGTGCCAGCCAGGTCTGGCTGGAGGCGCGGCGCGAGGGCGGGCCGGGGCCGGCGACGCGGCTGCATTTCCGCGGCGACAGCGACGCCCACATCGTGCGGGGCCTCGTCGCGCTGGCGCTGGCGATCTATTCGGGCCGCGAGGCGGGCGAGATCGCCGCCACCGACGCGTTTGCGACCTATGAGCGGCTCGGGCTTGCGGCCCATCTGACGCCGCAGCGCTCCAACGGCGTCCGCGCCATGATCGACCGGATCAAGGCCGACGCGCGCGCCGCCGCCGGGAACTGAACCTCAGGCCGACGCGCCCGGCATCAGACGCGGCTTCGCATCGTCGGCCTGCCAGACCGAGCGACGCGGACGCGCCGCCCGCTCGCCAGGCCCGTAATGCGAGACGAGCCCGGCCAGCGCCAGCCGCAGCACGATCTTGGCCGAGCGCGTCGGCCAGCCACGCTCGCGCTCGACCAGATCGAGCCCCTTCAGGAAGCCGCAGACATCGATCGCCAGCCCCGACAATTCGGGGCCGAGCCGGTCGCAGGCCTGCCGGACGCGCTGGCGCGCCGCCATCGCGGCGTCCGAGGCGCTGCCGGGATCGCGCCCGCCCGGCCCGCGATCGTCGGGCGAGAAGGCCGCATCCCAGTTCATCGTGACGCGCGGGAGCATCTGCGCCAGCGTCAGATCGGCCCGGAACCGCTCGCCGGCGGCGAATTCGGTCGCCGAAATCTGCGGCTTGCCGTCCTTGCCCATACGGCGGTGCAGCCAGAGCAGGGGGCTCTCGCGCTCGTCGACCAGCACCATCCTCTGCTCGCCATCGATGTTGACGAGGCGGCTGAACAGCGCGCGATCGGGGGCTGCGCCGCCACCCGACAGGACGAGGCGGCGCGACCGCCCTGCCCCGCTCCAGCAGGCGAGCCCGTCTGCAACCAGCGCCTCTGCGGCGGCCATCGGCGCATAGCCCGCGCCGAGCGTGGCGCCATTCACCGTTCGACCCAGCGAGAGCCGGCCGCAGCCCAGCGCCGAGACGAGGCCGAACGCGCCCGGCTGGCCGAGATGCCGCAGCAGCCGCGAGCGGGCGTCCTGATCCTGATGGTCTCCACTCATCGCAGCGTCTCCTTCCGGAGCGCGGGCAAAAGCGCGGCTGACATGGCCAGCAGGCCGAGTTCGATCGCCGCGAGCCCGAATTCGCAACGCGCGTCATCGCGCCCGTCCTCCACCAGGCGGCAGGCGTGGCGCACCGTCGTGCGATCGCGCCCGAAGCAGATGCCGACCCGGCTGAACGACAGGCCGAACACGACATGGGCCAGATACATCGCCACCTGACGCGCCTGCGTCACGGCGCGTCCGCCGCGCGCCGGGCCGCGCAGGCTCTGCACCGGCAGGCCCGCCATGGCCGCCGCCGCCGATTCGGTCAGGCGCGCCAGCGCCGACAGATGCGCGGGTTCGCCGCGATAGCCATGAGTCATGTTCATGATATGTTCCATCACTGGTTCCGCGAAAGCCGGCCTGCAACCGGAAGAATATATGAATATAATCCTATTTCTGGTTTGGCAAGGGTCTTTTTCGTCGCCTTGGCGACGCTCACCAAGCACGCCTCACGACATGGCGATGGCAGCAGCCAAAGAAAAAGCCGCTGGCGGACCAGCGGCTTTAGCAAGAGGCCGACGGCGCGAGGGCCGAGGGCGACCGAACTCTCAGCGGCGCTTGCGGCGCTGCTGGCCCAGACCCATCTTCTTGGCGAGCTGCGAGCGCGCCTCGGCATAGTTCGGAGCGACCATCGGATAGTCGGGCGGCAGACCCCACTTCTCGCGATACTGCTCCGGCGACATGTTGTACTGCGTGCGCAGGTGCCGCTTCAGCGATTTGAACTTCTTGCCGTCCTCGAGGCAGATCAGATAGTCGGCCGTGATCGACTTCTTCACCGGGATGGCAGGCTTGGGGGCCTCGGCCGGGACGACCGGGGCCACGCCGCCAATAACGCGGCTCAGCGCGGCATGCACATCGCTGATCAGACCAGGCAATTCGGATGCGGGCACAGAATTATTCGAGACATAGGCGGACACGATGTCCGCGGTGAGCTCGATGAAATCCGAGCCGTCATTATCAGCCATGTGGCCTCACTCCTTTATGTGATTTTTGGAACGATTCTAGGCATGGATGCTCGCCCTTCTGGGCCATTTTCGGCTGCGACGGTCATGCAAAGCGGTCGGTCAAGAACCGCCAGACATGGAATCATCCCGAGAGGAACAACCAAATCCGATGTAGTCCAAAGTTAACATCCCCGCAAGTCAAAGCCTGCGACGCGAATACGGTCGATCACTGGAAATGTTTCAACAACTGGAGCGTGTTTATGGTGACTGAAATATCAATTCGGCTACCTGCCCCATATCGCCCGGTTGTCTTGTCAACTTAGACTGCCACCTCTACCTGACAGGCATCTGCATGATTTGGGATGGCGGCAATGGTTTCGGTAACAGGCGCTGGCAGGGACGGATCGGCCATCGCGGTTCTGGCAAAGCCGCCCAGAGCCGAGGTCAGGACGCAGACCACGATCGTTCACGGCACGCTGCTGCATGACGATTACGCATGGCTGCGGGCGGAGAACTGGAAGGAGGTCCTGCGCGAGCCGGAACGCCTGCCGGCCGACATCAAGCGCCATCTCGAGGCGGAAAACGCCTATTGCCGCAAGATGTTGGCCTCGACGAAAGCCTTGCAGAAGGACCTCGTCGCCGAGATGCGCGGCCGCATCAAGGAGGACGATTCCAGCGTGCCGCAGCCAGACGGCCCGTTTCTCTACTATTCGCGCTACCGCAAGGGCGGCGAGCATCCGCTGATCTGCCGCAAGCCCCGCAGTGGCCAGCCCGGCAAAGGGAAAGGCCGCGAACAGGTCATGCTGGACGCCTCGGCGCTGGCCAAGGGCAAGGATTTCTTCGACCTCGCCGACGCCGAGCACAGCCCCGACCACCGGCTGCTCGCCTGGAGCGCCGACGAGGCCGGCTCGGAACTCCATGTGATCAGGGTCCGCGATCTCGCAACCGGGACCGACCTGGCCGACCGGATCGAGGACACGACCGGCGACATCGTCTGGGCGCGGGACAGCCGCTCCTTCGCCTATGTCGGGCTCGACGCCGATCACCGCCCCTCGAAAGTCCTGCGCCACCGCGTCGGCACGCCGGCGGCGAGCGACGAACTGCTGCATGAGGAAGTCGACGCCGGCATGTTCGTCGATATCGGCGCGACGCAGTCGGGCCGCTTCCTGCTGATCGAGGTCGGCGATCACGATACGTCCGAGACGATGATCCTCGATCTGACCGAGGATGCGGCCTTGCCCGTGATGGTCGCAGCCCGCCAGGCCGGGCGGCGCTACGAGGTCGAGCATCATGGCGAGGATCTGCTGATCCTGACCAATGCCGACGGGGCGGAGGATTTCAAGATCGTCGCCGCCCCGATCGCCGATCCCGCGCCCGGCAACTGGCGCGATCTGGTTCCGCACAGGGCCGGCCGGCTGATCCTCGACCATGTCTGCCTGCGCGGCCGATTGATCCGGCTGGAGCGCGAGGACGGCCTGCCGCGCATCGTCATCCGCGACCTCGCCAGTGGTGCCGAGAGCAGCATCGCCTTCGACGAGGAGGCGTATGGGCTTGGCCTCGATGCCGGCTACGAATTCGACACCGACACGATCCGCTTCATCTACGCCTCGATGGCGCGCCCGGCCGAGACCTGGGACTACGACATGGCGACGGGCGAGCGCGCGCTGCTGAAGCGCCAGGAGATCCCGTCGGGCCATGATCCGGCGGCCTATCGCGTGCGGCGCGTCTTCGCCAAAGCGAAGGACGGCGCGCTGGTGCCGGTCTCGCTGCTGCACCGGGCCGATCTCGTCCTCGACGGCAGCGCGCCCTGCCTGCTCTACGGCTACGGCTCCTACGGCTCGGCGATGTCGGCCTCGTTCCGGACGCGGCCGCTGAGCCTGGTCGATCGCGGCTTCGTCTACGCCATCGCCCATGTCCGGGGCGGCACGGAGAAGGGCTGGGGCTGGTATCTCGACGGCAAGCGCCAGAACAAGACCAACACCTTCACCGACTTCATCGCGGCTGCCGAGATGCTGGCCGATGACGGCTTCACCGCGCGCGGCCGCATCGTCGCGGAGGGCGGCAGCGCCGGCGGCATGCTGATGGGCGCGGTCGCGAACATGGCGCCCGACCTCTTCGCCGGCATCGTCGCCGAAGTTCCCTTTGTCGATGTGCTGAATACGATCCTCGACGAGACCCTGCCGCTGACGCCGCCGGAATGGCCGGAATGGGGCGATCCGATCCGCGACGAGGCCGCCTTCAGGATGATCGCGAGCTACTCGCCCTACGACAATGTCAGGCCCCAGGCCTATCCGCCGATCCTGGCGATGGGCGGGTTGACCGATCCGCGCGTGACCTATTGGGAGCCGGCGAAATGGGTGGCGCGGCTGCGCGCGACCATGACCGGCGGTGGGCCGGCGCTGCTTCACACCAACATGGACGCCGGCCATGGCGGCTCGGCGGGGCGCTTCGACTCGCTCAAGGAGACCGCGCTCGCCTACGCCTTCGCGATCGAGGCGGCAGGCGGGCGCTGGGACGAAGCCGAGCAGGCAAGCGCCTGATCAGGCCCCCAGCCGGTTCTTCTCGCTGGCGAGGTAGGTCTTGAGTTCGTCCATCGAGGCAAAACTGTAGTCGCCATCAGGCGTGCGGGCCTGGATCGAGCCGTCGGCATAGATGGTGAAATGCGCCGTGCCGACCTGATAGGCGCCGACGACGCCCTCCTCGGAAGCCGCCGGGGCCGGCGGCGCGACGAATGCCTGCTCGGCTTCGGCGGCGGGTTCCGGCTCGGCTGAATCGTCCCGCGCAAGCAGTTCAGCGGTTTGGGGTTGGAATTCGGGGACCGGCTCGGGCACGAGCGCGAAGGTCGGCAGCGGCTCGGGCTCCAGCCCGGCCTCGATATCCGGCGGCGGTGGCTCCGCCATGAACGGCTCGTCGATCCCGGCCTCGGCGGGCGCGACGATCTCGTCGGTTTGGACATCCTCCGGCGCGAACGGGGCGGCCTCGCGCGTCTGCGGCGGCCACACCGGCGGTTCCTCGACTGTATCCGGCGAACGCTCTGGCTGCGTTGCGATCTCCGGCTCCGGCGCGGCTGCAGGCGAGTGTCCGAACCAGCGGTCCTGACCCGGCCGGATCGCCGTCATCCAGTCCGCGGCCGCGTCGATCTCGCTTTTTGAGGTTTCGCGGCGTTCACCCTCGAGCGTCGGCGCGGCAAGGTCGTCCCATATCGGATCGTCCTTGTCCGCATCGTCTTTGGCCGCCCTGTCGCCGCCGAGCGCGAGCCTGTCGCGAAGACGGTCGAAATCCTCGTCGATCGCGCTTGCCGGCATGGTCTCGGACATCGTCTCGGGCATACCGACAGGCTCGTCCGCCGCAGGACCGGGCTCCGCATCGCCTGTCGCCTCGGTCAGCGCGGCCTCGAACTCGTCGGGCGTCGCCACCGGGAGCGGCTCGGGTCCGGACCCGGCTTGCGTATCGTGCGCCGCGTCGGTTTCCGGCTCGGGCCAGAGCGTCGCCAAATATGGCTCGGCCGTCCCGGCGACCGGCGTTTCTGTCGTCTGGGGAGCGGCGAACAGGTCGGGCTCGTCGTCGCGAAGCGTATCGCCGGTCGCGCCCGGCGCGGTCGTGTCCTCTGTTTCGGGCATCTCTTGGGCTTCGGGCGTCTCGTGAGAGGCTGCCGCGACAGCGCCGGCTGCCAGAACGCCGCCTGCCGCAAGCGCGCCGCCCAGCACCACCGGATCAGCGCGCACCCCGCTCTCATCGGCTGCATCGGACGGCGGAAACGACACGCCTGGCCCCGGCTCGCGTTCGTCGCGGGAGGTGGCCATCGAGGCGACCGAGATCGCCATCACCGCGCTCGACAGTTGCCCGCGCACGCGCCGCAACTCGGCCATGACGCGCGACAAGGCGAGCATCACGACGCCTGCCGTCATCAACACCGTGCCGACGATGACCAGCGTGAAGCCGCGCTCGATCAGGATATAGGGCCAGCCCTCGACGATCGCGTAGGCGCCGCCTGCGAGAAATCCGAGACCCAGGACGATGAAGAGAATGCTCAATGCGATATCCTTGACCGTATTCCTGAAGCAGCGCCCTGCGAAGCCGGCCACATGCCCGACGGCGTCAATCATCTAACGTATTGAATAAGAGAGAGTTTCAAATTTCATGTCCCGATAGTGCGATGAATGGGGCGTCAGTGAGGCGAAGCGAGGTCGGGCGGCCCGGCCCGCGCCGCGGTTGCCGCAGCGCCGGCGGAGGCTTAACTAGGGCGTGAATGGTGGGAGGTTCCGCCGGTCCCCATGCGACGTCTCGCGCGGGAACCTGAGGCGGCGGCCATCCGTTTCATCACCAAGCCATTCGCGGAATTCACGAATTGCCAGCTTCAGGAGAGGCCCGATGACCTTCACTTTGCCCGATCTGCCCTACGCCCATGACGCGCTGCAGCCCTTCATGTCGAAGGAGACGCTGGAGCATCACCACGACAAGCACCACCTCGCCTATGTCAACAACGGCAACAACGCGATCAAGGGCACCGAATTCGAGGGCAAGTCGCTCGAGGAGATCGTCAAGGCCTCGCACGGCAAGAACCCCGCCGTCTTCAACAATGCCGGCCAGCACTACAACCATCTCCACTTCTGGAAGTGGATGAAGCCCAATGGCGGCGGCAAGATTCCCGGCGCGCTGGAAAAGGCGATCGTCGAGTCCTTCGGCTCGGTCGAGAAGATGAAAGAAGACTTCGTCGCCGCCGGCGTCGGCCAGTTCGGCTCGGGCTGGGCCTGGCTCGAAGTCAAGGGCGGCAAGATCGCCGTCTCGAAGACTCCGAACGGCGAGAGCCCGCTGGTCAACGGCGCGTCCCCGATCCTCGGCTGCGATGTCTGGGAGCATTCCTATTACATCGACTACCGCAACCGCCGCCCCGACTACCTGAAGGCCTTCCTCGAAAGCCTCGTGAACTGGGACTACGTCGCCGAGATGTATGACGGCGCGGCGAAAGCCTGAGCCTTTCGGCTTTTGGATATGGAAATGGGGCCCGCGCGGCCCCGTTTTTTTGTGTGTATCTCGACCATGTCCAATAAAGAACGGCGTCATCCCGGATAAGCCGCGCAGCGGCACAACTCCGGGATCCATCATAGGGAACTGTCGAGCTTTACGATGGATCCCGGGTCTGCGCTGGCTTACTTGGGATGACTGCGTTGTCTCGATTGGACGCGTCGAGAGTTGAGACGAACGCCTTCAAGCAGCGACTGAGCGCAGGAACTGATCCACCGTCGTCCGCAGGCGCAGCGCCTGGGCCGCGACCTCGCCGGCCGCGCCCCTGACCTCTTCGGCCGAGCGCCCGGTCTCCTCGACCGAGTCCGCCAGCACGCTGAGGTCGCTCGACACCGACAGCGCCGAGCACGAGGCCATGGCGACGCCGCTGGCGATTTCGCCCGTGGCGATCGCCTGCTGCTCGATCGAGGTCGCGACGGAATTGGCGAAGTTCTCGATCGCGCCCATGCGCTCGGCGATGTTGCCGATCGCGCCGACGACCTCGCCTGTGGCGCTCTGGATCGCGCCGACCTGGGCGACGATGCGGTCGGTGGCGTCGGCGGTCTGGGAGGCGAGGTTCTTGACCTCCGAGGCGACGACCGCGAAGCCGCGGCCGGCCTCGCCGGCACGCGCGGCCTCGATCGTGGCGTTGAGCGCCAGCAGGTTGGTCTGCGCGGCGATGTCACGGATCAGGTTGACGACCTCGCCGATCGCGCGCGCCGTCTCGTCGAGCGCGCGCACGGAGCCTGCCGTATCGCGCGAGACCGACGCCGCCTCGACGATCTCGGTGCGGACGCGGCGGACCTGGAACTCGACCTCGCGGATGGCCGCGCCCATCTCTTCGGCGGCCTGGGCTGCGTTCTCGACATTGGCGGATGCGCCAAGGGAGTTCTGCGCGGCCCGCGCCGCGCGGCCAGACGATTCGGCTGCGACCCTGGCGAGCCCGTCGGAGGCCTCGCTCATGCGGTCGGCATTGCTCTTGAAGGCTTCCAGCGCGACGCCGACCTCTGCCCGGAACAGCGCGATCGACTGGTCGACCCGGATCTGGTGCTCGCGGCGCTCGGCGGCGGAGACATGCTGCTTCTCCTGCAAGGTCGCGCGTTCGGCGAGGCTGACCTTGAGCACGCCGAGCGCGTGCGCGATGGCGCCGATCTCGTCGCGCCGGCCCATGGCGTCGATCTGCGTGTCGAGCTTGCCGTCGGAGATGCTGACGATCGCCTTCGTCATGCTCTTCAGCGGCTTCATCGTGCGCGAGAGCGAGAACCAGAGCAGCGGCCCGAGCACGAGCAGGATCAGGATGCCGATGCCGATGGTGACGAACTGCTCCAGCGCAGCGCGGGCGACGAGGCGGGTCTTGTCGAAACGGATGGCGATATAGCCGATCTGGCGCTTGTGACCGCCGACCTTCACCACATGCAGCTTGGTGACATAGGTCTTGTCCTCGATCTCGGCCGAGGTCATCTCCATCAGCGCATCCCAGGGCGAGCGGCCGAGCGCGGCGGTGAGCGCGCGCGGTGTCAATCCCAGCCGCGCCTCCTCGGTTCGGCCGGCGCTCGCCAGGGCGGAGACGTCGTCAGCGACGATGCCGGCGTCGAAATCCGGGTCGCCGCGCAGCGATTCGAGGATGTAGCCCAGCGTGTTGGTGTCGCGGGACAGGATCAGCGAGGGCGAAGCGTTGACCACCATCAGGGTCAACGCGGTCATCTTCTGCTGGAGATCGGCGCGCGTCTTGCCGTCATTGTAGCGCGCCACCGCGATGACGACGAAAACGATGGCTATGGCGACGATAGCGACGGCGGCGCCGGCGATCTGCGTGCTGAGGGAGCCGGATCTTAGGGAGGCGGCGGGCGTGCCAGCGACCGATTTATCCGCTCGCGTGAACAAATTCATTGAATCGATGCCCTTGCCGCCGGCTTGGAAAACGGATCGCGACCCTTGCCGCAGCCTCAAGCATCAGCTTGGCTCAACGCGGTAAATTTTCGATTGCGACGTTTGCGATCATCGCAGCGCGGCGAACCGCCTGATCGCCAGGCCCGACGGCGGCGTGAAGGTCGCCAGCGCGGCATGCTCGAGCGGCCGCGTCGCGACCACGGGATCGAGCATCCTGAGTTCGTCGTCGATGAAGCCGGGATGGCACATGACGAGATGGGCCGGGCCCGGCCCGACGAGGAACCGCGCGAGATCAGACGCGAGATCGCGGGCCGGATCGAAAGGCGAGACGCCCGAGAACCCGCGATTGACCGGAATGCCGCGCCGCGCCGCCGCGCGACGCATCCCGAAGCCGAGGCCTGAAATGACCAGCGCCTTACCGACCGCGACGCCGCGCGCCCGGATGGCGGCCGCCCGGTCGGACGGATCACGCAGGTAGACGCTGCCCGCCGGGTAGCGCCGCGCCACCGAGGCGAGCACCGCGCCACGAATACCGGGCAGGACATGGACGTGCTGGTGGCCATCGACGAAATCCGGCGCTCGGCCCAGCGCCTGCTCGAACGCATCGAGCTGGCGGTCGATCTCCAGCGCGATCTCCGATCGGATATCGGAGGAAGCGAAGGCCGCCCGCGCCAGTTCGCCGAGCCTCGGCAGTTGCCCGCCCGGCGCAAGGCGCGGCATCGCGGTCAGCGGGGCGGCGCAGGTCAGGTTGAGATGCAGGCCGAGATCGGCATGGCCGGCATGGGCGGCGAGTTCACCCGCCAATCGCGGCCAATGCGGGCGGTTCGTCATCGCGCCGGTGGCCGAGAGCCTGCCATCCTCCAGCAATGCCAGGATGGAGCGGCTGACTCCATCCGTCATCGCGAAGTCGTCGGCGCAGAGCACGAAACCGGTCGTCATCGTCGGCTGTTGTCCCCGGTTCATCGACAATCATGTATCAAGCGCGCCAATCATCCGCGTGCCGCCTTGCGGGCCGGCGCGCACACGGTCTTTGTGCGGATCGCGTCGCGCTGTCGAGCCCCCGGGCGTGGTCTGGCCGGCTTTTGCCGGAGTTGAGAGGTCTGTTTTCCGTGTCCGAACCCTTGCCCGCCTCCCTTGCGACGCGCGACAGCGTCGGTCCGGGCCGGCCCGAACTCTCGATCGTCGTGCCCGTCCACAACGAAGCCGACAACCTGCCGCTGCTGGTCGAACGGCTCAACGCCGTGCTCGCGAACGAGGTTGCGTCCTGGGAACTGGTCTGCGTCGACGACGGCAGCCGCGACGGCACGCTCTCGGTGCTGCGCCTGCTCAATGCGCAGGACCCGCGCATCGTCGCCGTCTCCTTCAGCCGCAATTTCGGCAAGGAGATCGCGATCGCGGCCGGGCTCGACCATGCGCGCGGCGACGCCGTCGTGATCATGGACGCCGATCTGCAGCATCCGCCCGAGACGGTTCCCGTCTTCCTGGCGAAATGGCGCGAGGGCTATCTCAACGTCTACGGTCAGCGCTCCGACCGCGACAGCGAGAGCCCGCTGAAGCGTAGCTTCGCCCGGATGTTCTACCGGCTCTTCGCCAGCTTCGGCGAGACGCAACTGCCGGAAGGCGCCGGCGATTTCCGCCTGCTCGACCGCAAGGTGGTCGATGCGCTGCGCGCGCTGCCGGAGCGCGCCCGCTTCTCGAAGGGGCTCTACGCCTGGGTCGGCTTCCGCTCGACCGGCGTCACCTTCGACGTCGCCGAGCGCGAGCATGGCGAGACCAAGTTCCGCTTCGGCAAGCTGTTCTCCTTCGCCTTCGACGGGCTGTCATCGTTCTCGACCATCCCGCTCAAGGTCGCGACATGGGCCGGCGTCGTCACCGCCATCGTCGCGACCTTCGCGGCGGCCTTCTACCTGCTGCGGACGCTGTTCTTCGGCACCGATCTGCCGGGCTTCCCGTCGCTGATCGTCTCGATCATGTTCTTCTCCGGCATCCAGCTCATCTCGCTGGGCATGATCGGCGAATATGTCGGGCGCATCTTCGCCGAAGTGAAGCGCCGGCCGCTCTATCTGATCGGCGAGCGCGTCGGCTTCGACGCCCGAACCGTCGACCATCCGCGCGGCGACGCCCTGCCCCCGCTGATCCGGTAGACGGAAGCGGGCCGATCTGGGATGAAGGCGGCAACGTCGCTCTCGATTCCTCCCTGTCGCCGTCATCCCGGACAAGCGGCGAAGCCGCGCCGATCCGGGATCCATTCCTGAAGGTATCCGGCAAAGGTTCCGGAATGGGTCCCGGGTCTCCGCTTCGCTTCGCCCGGGATGACGGCGGTGTGTCCAGAGAAGCCAACACCGCGCGATGCTCAGAAAAATCCTCTCCGTCGGCGGGTTCACGCTGCTCTCGCGCCTGAGCGGGTTTTTGCGCGACATCGTGCTGGCCGCCGTATTGGGCGCAGGCGCGTTGATGGATGCGTTCTCGGTGGCGCTGCGCCTGCCGAACCATTTCCGCGCCATTTTCGGCGAAGGCGCGTTCAACCAGGCCTATATCCCGAGCTTCACCCGCATCCGCCAGCAGGCCGGCGCGGCATCAGCCGCCCTGTTCTCGAACCGCGTCTACACGCTGATCGTCATCGTGCAGGTCGCGCTGCTGGCGGTCGCGATCCCGTTCATGCCGCAGGTGGTCAGGCTGCTCGCGCCGGGCTTCGCCGATGATCCCCAGCGGTTCGACCTCGCGGTCGCGCTGACGCGGATCACCTTCCCCTATCTCACCTTCATCACGCTGGTGACGCTGCTCTCGGCCAATCTCAACGCGGTCGACAAGTTCGCTGCGGCTGCCGCCGCGCCGATCCTGCTCAACATCAGCCTGATCGCGGCGCTGGCCATCGCCTTCCTGTTTCCCAACGCGGCCTATGCGGCGGCCTGGGGCGTCGCCGTCGCCGGGCTGCTCGAATGGGTGCTGCTGGCTTTTGCCGCGCGCCGGGCCGGCGTGGCGGCGGCGCTGACGCGCCCGCGCCTCGACGCCGACATGAAGGCTTTTCTCAAGGCGTTCGGACCGGCCGTGATCGGCTCGGCCGGCGTCCAGATCGCGCTCTTCGCCGACACGATCATCGCCTCGCTGCTGCCGGCCGGGGCCTATGCGGCGCTATATTACGCCGAGCGGTTGTATCAATTGCCGATCGGGGTGATCGCGATCGGGGTGGGCACCGTGCTGCTGCCGACGATGAGCCGCTTCATCGCGGCCGGCGAAATAGCCTCCTCCGACAGGGCGCAGAACCGGGCCGTAGCGCTGACATTGGTCGCAGCCGCGCCGTTTGCGGCCGCCTTCCTCGCCATTCCCGAGCTGATCGTATCGGCCCTGTTCGAACGCGGGCGGTTCGACGCGACCGCCAGCCAGGCGGCCGGCGCGGTGCTCTTCGCCTATGCGGTCGGCCTGCCGGCGATCGTGCTGATCCGCACGCAGGTCGCGAGCTTTCAGGCGCGCGGCGACACGACCACGCCGATGTTCGTCTCGCTGACGGCGATCGCCTGCAACATCGCGCTGAAGTTATTGCTCTGGCGCGATTTCGGCGCAGCCGGTCTGGCGCTGGCGACGGCGGCGGGGGCGTGGATCAATGTCGGGCTGCTGTTCGCGCTGGGCGTCCGACGCGGCTGGACGAAGCCCGCGCAGGGGCTGGCGGGGCTCGCCGCCATCGTACTGGCCGCCGCCGCGCTTGCGGGGCTGGTAGCGCGTTTCGTCGCGCCGCCGCTTCTCGTTCTGGCGCGGAGCGTGCCGTGGGAGCCGAGGCTGGCCGCGCTCGCCGCCATCGGGCTAGCGGCGATCGTGGTCTATGGCGTGGTCGTCGCCCTCGGGCTCAAGGCGGCCGGGCTGGTCAGGCTGCTGCGCTGAGCCTCGAACGCCTCTCTCCTCATGCCGCCGACTTGGCGAAGTCCATGTAGAGTTCGCGCGCCTTGCGGTAGAGCGGGCCGGGCTGGAGCGTGGTGTCGTCGATGCGGGTCACCGGCATCACCTTGGAGTAGTTGCCCGAGGTGAAGATCTCGTCGGCCTGCTCGAAATCCGAATAGCGCAGGCTGCACTCCTCGACCGTGATCCCAGCCTGCCGCATCAGCCCGATGACGCGCTGGCGGGTGATGCCGTTCAGGAAGGTCCCGTTGGGCGCCGGCGTCCTGACGACGCCGTCCTTGGCCATGAAGATGTTGGAGGTCGCGGTTTCGGCGACGTTGCCGAGCATGTCGAGCACCAGCGCATTGTCGAAGCCGGCCGCCTTCGCGGCGCGCAGGATGCGGGCGTTGTTGGGATAGAGGCAGCCGGCCTTCGAATCGGTCGGCATCGTCTCCATGGTGGGGCGGCGAAAGACGCCTTGCGTCACCGTGAAGCCGGCGGAGGCCGGCGGCATCGCCGCCTCGAACAGGCACAGGCAGAACTGGGTCGATTCGGCGTCGGCGATGATGGTCGAGGGGCCGTCGGCCTCGGCCCAGTACATCGGCTTGACGTAGAGCGCGGTGCCGGGGGCGAATTTCTTCACGCCTTCGAGCGTCTTCCCGACGATGAACTCGGGCGTGACGGTCGGCTTTAGGCCGAGCGCCAGCGCAGAGCGGTTGACGCGGGCGGCGTGCCTGTCGAGGTCGGGGGCGACGCCGTCGAAATAGCGCGCGCCGTCGAAGACGGCCGAGGCCTGCCAGAGCGCGTGCGTGCGTGGGCCGACGAAGCCGGGATTGCCCTCATGCCACTCGCCCTCGAACCAGCTCCATGTCTGGGAATACCATGCCATCGCGGCGCTCCGATTTGGTCAGTTATGCTGACCGGCACCGTCTGCCCGCGACAGACTTACGTCAACATGGCGGCGATGATCTGATGTGATGGAAGCGATCGGTCGGCGTGATGGATGGTCGATCAAAGCCCCAGCGCCCGCGCGCCGGACACCACCGCCATGCCGACGACCAGCGCCAGCAGCTCGCTGCGCCGGATCACCATGCTGCCGACAGCCGCCAGCAGCGCCAGCGCCGCCGACCAGCCGAGCCGCTCGACCAGCGGCAGCACGGTCGCCACCACGATCGAGCCCGGCAGCGCGGCCAAACCCCGCCGGACCCGCGGCGTCAGCGGAATGAACGCCATCATCGCCACGCCCGAAATGCGGCAGAGATAGGTCGCCAGCGCCATCGCCGCGATGGCCAGGATCGCGCCCCAGGCGCCGGGATCAGGCAGCGTCATCGCGGAACGCTCCGACCAGCGCGCCAGACAGCGAGCCGACGATGATGAAGGCATAGCCGTCGATCAACCGGGCGGTGACCAGCGCCACCAGGCCGGCCACGACCCAGGGCACGGCGGCGCGCCGGCCGCGCCAGAGCGGAACGATCATCGCCGCAAAGAAGATCGGCATGACGAGGTCGATGCCATAGGTGCGCGGATCGGCGACGAGCGCGCCGAGCATGTAGCCGGGCACGGTGGCGGCGACCCAGACCAGCCAGAGCGCCACGCCAGCGCCGACCAGCACCCCGAGATCGCGCCCGCCCTCGGCATGATAACGCGTGCCGATCATCCAGTTGGCGTCGGTGAAGAGGAACAGGTGCAGGCCGTTGACCGCGCCGGGATAGTGCCTGAACCAGGGCTGCAAGGACGCGCCCTGCAGCACCATGCGGGCATTCACGGTGGCGGTGACGACGGCCAGGCCCGCGATCGCGCCCCAGCTCCATTCCGGCCGCCACAGCTCCATCGCCACGAGCTGCGCCACGCCGGCATAGACCGCCGCGCTCATCAGCACGGCCTCGAACAGGCTCAGGCCCTTGGCCGAGGCCGCCGCGCCGAACGCCACCGCGAAGACGACGGCGCCCGGCATCAGCACCGAGACCCTGCGCAGGCCGAGCGCCGCGCCGGCAAGCGTCAGCGCGAAGACGGGTTCTGGCTCTGCATTGGGCGGTTCCAGTGACATGCCCTTTCCAAGAGCGAAGCGCCGCCCCGGTCAACCGGGGCAGGCGACGCCGGCGCATGATCGCAGCGCAGGGCAAAGGACATCCCGACCCTGGCGGCCAGAACTCCCACCGCTCGTGAACCGCTCCGTCATCCCGGACAAGCGGCGAAGCCGCGCCGATCCGGGATCCATCATAGGGGAGCGACGGCGCTCGATGATGGATCCCGGGGCAAGCCCGGGATGACGGAGTGTTTCCTTGCGAAATCAATGCGCTCTAGAGTTGCGACCATGATCTGGTTCCATACTCCCGACGAGACGGCGACGGCGCTGCCCGTCGTCTGGCTGATCGCCTCGCGGCGCAACCCGGTCAATCTGACCGAGCGCTCGGCGCTTCGGCGCGGCATCGCACATGACCTTATCGCAAGGCAGTTCTCGCTGCCGCGAGAGGCGGTGACGATCGAGCATGACGAGGCCGGCCGGCCCGTGCTGGCCCGACCGGCGGGCACGGGGCTGCACATTTCGCTTGCGACCCGGTCGGGGCTGGTCGCCGTCGCGCTGGCGCGCGCGCCCGTCGGCGTCGATGTCGAACGCATCGAGCCCTCCGTCGCGCCGCCGCTGGCGAGCCTGCACCCCAACGAGCGTGAAGCCCTCGCCGCCTTGCCGGAATCCGCGCGGCCGCTCGCCTTCGCCCAGATCTGGACGGCCAAGGAGGCCTATGTGAAGGCGCTCGGCACAGGCTTTTTGCGCGCGCCGGAGAGCTTTGCAGCGACGCTTCTGCCCGGCGGGCGCTTTTCTATCCTGGATCCTCAACGGCCGACGCAGGCGCTCGGCCATGGCTGTGTCCACGAAAACGGCGGCCAGGTGAGCCTGGCCGCCTCGATGATCGTGCTCGACTGAACCGGACGGTCAGACCGTCTGGTCGCCTCGCCTCTTCTTGAGCACATAGGCCAGGGCGCAGACGAAGGCCGCGACGAGCACCGAGCTGACATAATGGGGCAGCGCGGCCGGTCCGATGCCGATGGCGCTGACCTCGGGCGGAAGGGGCACGATCCAGCTCGGCTTGTTGACCTGCAGCCATTGCAGCACCGCGATGTCGCCGAGCAGCATTTCGGCCGCGATCCAGCCCAGCAGAGCCGCGCCGATCCAGATCAGGATCGGGTATTTGGTGATGATCGAGGTCAGGAACTGCGCGCCCATGATGATCAGCGGGATCGAGAGCAGCAGGCCGAAGATGAACAGCTCGGGGTGTCCGCGCGAGGCTGCCGCGATCGCGATGACGTTGTCGAGGCTCATCACCGCATCGGCGATGGCGATAGTGCGCACCGCCTGCCAGAGCGTGGTGCCGCCGTCGATGTCGGAGTGCGATTCCTCCTCGCCCATGGCGAGCTTGACCGCGATCCAGAACAGCAGGAGGCCGCCGATGACCTTGAGATAAGGCACGAGCAGCAGATAGGTCACGACCAGCGCGAAGATGATGCGCAGGCCGATAGCGGCGGATGCGCCGAGCCAGATGCCGATCTTGCGCTGCTTCTCGGGCAGCGAGCGGCAGGCGAGCGCGATCACGACGGCGTTGTCGCCCGATAGCAGGAGGTCGATCCAGATGATCTGGAGCAACGACACCCAGAATTGCGAGGATGAAAAATCCATGTCGCAGTCAGTCCCTCAAATGACGGGTCGTTTCGACCCCTCCTGTGCCCCGATCGGGCGATGAATGGCAAGTGATTATGGCGAGCGGCTCGCGCGGAAAACCGCATCGCCCCGCCAGGATTCCGGCGCAGGGTTCAGCCCAGCGCCTGCTCGATCGCCTTGCCGGCGGCTTGCGTTCCCAGCGTGCCGCCGAGATCGCGGGTGCGGGTGCCGGGCTCAGCCAGCGCGCGCTCGATCGCGGCCTCGATGCCCTTGGCGGCCTCGTGCTCGCCGAGATGGTCGAGCATCATCGCGCCCGACCAGATCTGGCCGACCGGATTGGCGATGCCCTGCCCCGCGATGTCGGGCGCCGAACCATGGACCGGCTCGAACAAGGACGGATGGTCGCCGGTCGGATTGATGTTGCCGCTTGGGGCGATGCCGATCGTGCCGGTGCAGGCCGGGCCGAGGTCGGAGAGGATGTCGCCGAACAGGTTCGAGGCCACGACGACGTCAAAACGGTCGGGGTTCAGCACGAAATGCGCGGTCAGGATGTCGATATGGTACTGATCGACCTTCACCTCGGGATAGCTCTTCGCCATCTCCTTCACGCGCTCGTCCCAGTACGGCATCGTGATCGAGATGCCGTTGGACTTGGTCGCCGAGGTCAGCTTCCTGCGCGGCCGGCGCATCGCCAGCTCGAAAGCGTATTTCAGCACGCGGTCGACGCCGACGCGGCTCATGATCGTCTCCTGGATGACGATCTCGCGCTCGGTGCCGGCATACATCCGCCCGCCGACCGAGGAATACTCGCCCTCGGTGTTCTCGCGCACGACGAAGAAGTCGATGTCGCCCGGCTTGCGGCCGACCAGCGGGCCTGGCACGCCGGGCATCAGCCGGACCGGGCGCAGGTTGACGTACTGGTCGAATTCGCGCCGGAAGAGCAGCAGCGAGCCCCAGAGCGAGATGTGGTCGGGCACCTGGGCGGGCATGCCGACCGCGCCGAAGAAGATCGCGTCATGGCCTCCGATCTGGTCCTTCCAGTCGTCGGGCAGCATCTTGCCGTGTTTCGCGTAGTAGTCGCAGGAGGAGAAATCGAACTGGTCGAGCCTGAGCTCGAAGCCGTATTTTTTCGAAGCGGCCTCCAGCACGCGCAGGCCCTCGGGCATGACCTCCTTGCCGATGCCGTCGCCGGCGATGACGGCGATGCGGTAGACGCGATTGGTGCGGCTCATGATGTCTCTCCGAAGAAGGCCGCGAACTCCGCCGCCACGAGGTCAGGCAGCTCCTCGGCCAGATAATGTCCACCCGGCAACGCATGCCCGCGCACATCCTCCGCCCGCAGACGCCAGAGCGCCAGCGGATCGAAGCAGCGCCCGATGACGCCGTGCTCGCCCCACAAGGCCAGCAGCGGCTGGGTCAGCTTGCGGCCGGCATCGGCGTCGTCATGGGCGATGTCGATGGTGGCGGCCGCGCGATAATCCTCGCAACTGCCGTGGATCGTGGCGGGATCGGCAAAGCAGCGCAGATAGTGCTCAAGCGCCTCGGGCGCGAATGGCGTCAGCCCGGCCGAGCCCGAGCCACACTTCTTCAGCCAGTAGGCTTTCGGATCGGCCCCGATCATCTTCTCCGGGAACGGCGCGGGCTGGATCAGGAAGAACCAGTGCCAATAGGCGCGGGCGAAGGCGTCGGTCGTGCCGGCATACATCTCGCGTGTCGGCGCGATGTCGAGCGTGGCGAGCCGGGTGACGCGGTCGGCATGGTCGAGCGCCAGGCGATGCGCCACCCGCGCGCCGCGATCATGCGCGCCGACGGCAAAACGCCGATGCCCGAGCGCGCGCATGACTTGCGCCATGTCGTCGGCCATGGCGCGCTTGGAATAGGGAGAGTGCTCCGCATCGGTCGCGGGCTTGTCGCTGTCGCCATAGCCGCGCAGATCGGCGCAGATAAGCGTGAAGCGGTCGCGCAGCCGCGCGGCGACCTTGTGCCAGAGCACATGCGTCTGCGGGTAGCCGTGCAGCAGGAGCAAGGGCGGCCCCTCCCCGCCGGTGCGGACACGGATGCGCGCGCCCGACGTCGCGACGTCGAGCAGGCGGAAGCCGGGGAAGAGGCTGTCCTGGGCTGTCAGTTCGGTGAGGGTCATCAGGCCTTGAGACGCTTGCAACAATGACAGGCGACCTAGCCCGTATCGTCAGGGATTGCGCCTGCGGATTATTTCATAATCCTGATCAATAGCGAGGGCCTGAACCACCGCCGGGAACTACCCCAGATACTTCGTCAGGATCGCCGCCAGCCGCTCCGCGCCTGAATTATGCGGCAGCAGCGTGACGAAGCGGCCCTCCTTGCCCATCAGATAGGTCAGCGAGCCGTGATCGACGGCGTATTCGCCCTTGCCGTGATGGTGTTGCGTCAGCTTGCGGCGATGCACCTTGTAGGCCTTGGCGACGGCGGCGATCTCGGCCTCGCTGCCGGTCAGACCGACGAGCTTCGGATGGAACGCCGCGACATACTCCGCCAGCACGGCGACCGTGTCGTTGGCCGGATCGACCGTGACGAAAAGCGGCGCGACCTTCTCGGCCAGCGGCCCGACCTTGTCGAGCGCCTGAGCGATGATCGGCAGATCGACCGGACAGGTGTCGGTGCAGCGGGTGAAGCCGAAATAGACCAGCATGAACCGGCCGCGATAATCGGCGTCGGTGACGCGCCTGCCGGTGTGCTCGGTCAGGCTGAAAGGACCGCCGAACTGCGTCGCCAGCCGGTCATGCGAGGTGCTTGCGGGCGCGGGCGGGCCATGATGACCGTGATGCCCCTGAGCCAGCGCCGATCCGGCGACGCCGGTCCCGAGGATGGCGAGCAGCGTCCGGCGGCTGAGGCGCCCGCTCATTTCGGCCACTTCAGATCCTTCCGCCCCAGAATGCCGTTCTCGGCGAGCGCGGCCTTGGCGGTCGGGTCGGCGCGCCACCATTCGTCGGCCTTGCCGTTGGCGGCGGTCCAGTCCTTCTCGAACTGGTCTGTCGGCGCGAAGGGTTGCTCTGCCTTCTCGCGGATGCCCTGCACCATCAGGATCGGCATGGCCGGGTTTTCGACGAGCAGGCCGTCGATCTCGATCGTCTTGCCGCACCAGGGCAGCAGATCCTTGGTCGCGCCGCCAAAGAGCGTGTTGCTCTTGGCGGCGGTGTAGAGTTTGCCCTCCGAGACGAGGCCGAGCTGGCGCTTGCCGCCGCCGCAGGCGGCCGGGCAGTCGCCCTTCAGCGTGCAGAGGACATCGACCACCTGGCCGCTGAAGGAGACGAGCTTCTCGTCCTTCAGGCCCCAGGCCTCGGCGGCGAATGCGGGCGCTGAAAAGAGCACGGCGGGGATGGCGAGCGACAAAAGCAGGCTGCGCATGGCGTTCACTCCCCGAACGGCACGACGCCGTGCTCGTCATGGGTCAAATTCACGATGCCCTTGTCGTCGGCGACCTTGTCGACGAGCAGGTACTTCACCCCGTCGCGCTCGAAGAGCTCTCCGTCGACCGTGACCTCATGGGTCTGGATCTTGACGATCTTCGGCGAGGCGACGCTGACATCCTCGTTCTCGATCCGCAGCACCATGTAGAACTGGCCGTCCTTGTCCCTGATCGCGACCGGAATGCCGCCGACAGCGCACCAGACCGCGCATTGATGATGCGCCGTGCCGAGCCCAAACATGATGCCGGTGACGGCGCACCAGGTGTCGACGATCTCGCCGGAGACCTGCACGCGCTTGCCGGCGGCCGGATTTTGCGCCGCGACGGGCCAGGCGAGCGCCAAAAGCGCTGCGGCGATCAAAATGCGTCTCACGGGCGTTCTCCGGGCTTTTCTTGGGAGGCACGCTAGCACGCAGCCTGCCCGCATCGTCTCACCAGCGCGTGAGGCGAGATTGCAGTGTCGTGAGCCGTTCGTGAACGTCACGGCTTGGGTTCAGGGCTTGGGCTTCGGCACGAGGCCCCTGACGCCGAGCGGGCCGTCCTCGGCGATCAGCCGGTTCGCCTCTGGATCGGCGCGCCACCATTCCTCGGCCTTGCCGTGCCGCGCTTCCCATTGCGTCTTGAAGCGTTCGGCGGGCGTGAAGGGCGCGGACGCATCGGTACGGATGCCCTGCACGAAGAACAGCGTCACGGCCGGATTCTCGATCAGCAGGCCGTCGGCCTCGATCTCGCGGCCGCAGAAGCCGATCAGGTCGTGGGTCGCGCCGGCGAAATCCGTATTCGACTTGGCGACGAGCCGGAACGTGCCGTCCGCGAGAACGAGCCCCAGCTGGCGTTTGCCCCCGCCGCAATCGGGCGCGCAGCGGCCCTTGAGATGGCAGAGCGCGTCGGTGACGCGCCCCTTGAGCACGACCGGCTTCTCGTGCGGGATGTTCCAAGGTTCGGCGGCGGTGGCGGGATTCCAGACAGAGACAGCCGACAAAGCGAGGCCGAACCCCACCGCCCTCATCCTGAGGAGCCGCGCAGCGGCGTCTGGAAGGATCGTCCAGATGTCTCCGGAGTTTTCTGGAGCATCCTTCGAGACGCGCTCCTGCGGAGCGCTCCTCAGGATGAGGGCTGAGAATTTGCCCATCGCCTCAGTTCCCGAACGGCTGGATGCCGTGCTCGTCATGGGTCATCAGGATGACCCCCTTGTCGTCGGCGATGCGGTCGACCAGCAGATATTTCACGCCGTCGCGTTCGAGCAACTCGCCCTCGACCACGACCTCATGCGTCGCCATCTTCGCGACGCGGGGATTGGCGGCGTTGTCCTCGTCGTCGCCGATCTTCAGGACCAGATAGAGCGCGCCGTTCGCATCCCGGATGCTGACCGGGATGCCGCCGAGCGCGCACCAGATGGCGCATTGGTGATGCGCCGTGCCTCTGGCGAACATCAGCCCGCTGATCGAGCACCAGGTATCGCTGATTTCGCCGGTTATGGTGACGCGGCGGCCCTCCTGTGCGCGGCCCTGATTCGGACCAAGAGCCGCCACCGCAAGAACGGTCACCAGCCAGAGAACGGCGCGCTGCAATATCTTTGTCATGCTTGGAGCGTCCACCCCTCGTCGGACCACCGGATTCACCGTCCGCGCAATGCTTTGCCAGCACGATGCCTCTAGCATCGCCGTTGGCGACACCCTAGAAGATGCCTCGCAAACGGACCAGAGCAGGCATGAACGAGATCGATCACTTGGGCGCGAGTCTCCTCGCCGAGATCGCGGCGGCGCAGGACGAGGCAGCGCTGGAGCAGATCCGGATCGCAGCGCTCGGCAAGGCCGGCTCGATCTCGGCGCTTCTGAAGACGCTTGGCGCCATGACGCCCGACGAGCGCAAGGAGAAGGGGCCGCTGATCAACGGCCTGCGCGACACGGTGCAGGGCGCGCTCGCAAGCCGCAAGGACGCGCTCGGCAATGCAGCGCTGGACGCAAGGCTCGCGGCCGAGACCATCGACATCTCGCTGCCGGTGCGCGAGGGACCGGAACAGCGCGGGCGCATCCACCCGATCAGCCAGGTCATCGACGAGATCACCGCGATCTTCGGCGATATGGGCTTCTCGGTGGCCGAGGGCCCCGATGTCGAAACCGACGATCTGAATTTCACCAGGCTGAACTTCCCCGTCGGCCATCCGGCCCGCGAGATGCACGACACCTTCTTCTTCGCGCCCGATTCCAACGGCGAGCGCAAGCTGCTGCGCACCCACACCTCGCCGGTGCAGGTCCGCACCATGATCGCCTCGGCCCCGCCGATCCGGGTGATCTGCCCCGGGCGCACCTACCGGATGGATTCCGACCAGACCCACACACCGATGTTCCATCAGGTCGAGGGGCTCGTCATCGACAAAGAGGCGCATATGGGGCACCTGAAATGGGTGCTGGAGGAGTTCTGCAAGGCGTTCTTCGAGATCGACGAGGTCAAGATGCGCTTCCGTCCGTCCTTCTTCCCCTTCACCGAACCCTCGGTCGAGGTCGACATCCAGTGCTCGCGCAAGGGCGGCGAGATCCGCTTCGGCGAAGGCGAGGACTGGCTCGAGATTCTCGGCTGCGGCATGGTCCATCCCAATGTGCTGAAGAATTGCGGGCTCGACCCGGAGATCTACCAGGGCTTCGCCTGGGGCATGGGCATCGACCGCATCGCCATGCTGAAATACGGCATGCCGGACCTGCGGCCCTTCTTCGAGGCGGATGTGCGCTGGCTTCAGCATTACGGCTTCCGTCCCCTCGACCTGCCGACCTTGACGGGCGGGCTGTCGTCTTGAGCAGGAGGGCACACCGATGAGCGCAGCCGTCTGGGCCGGCCTGTTCGCGGCCCTGCTCGTCGCGACGAACCTGCTCTGCCAGGCGATCGCGCTGGTGCGCCTGCGCCGCCAGGACAAGGGCTCGGCCGTGCTCGCGGCCCTGCCGGCCGTGACCATCGTGCGCCCGGTGCGCGGCATCGAGGCGTTCAGCCGCGAGACCCTGACGTCCGGCCTGACGCTGGATTATCCGCGCTACAGGACGCTGATCTGCGTCGCCGACGCCGACGATCCGATCGTGCCGCTGGTCGAGGAACTGATCGGCCGCTTCGGGGCCGAGCATGTCGCACTGATCACCGGCGACGTTCCCGTCAGCGCCAACCCGAAGCTCAACAACTGCGTCAAGGGCTGGGAGGCGGCGCAGACCGAATGGGTCATCCTCGCCGATTCCAACGTGCTGATGCCGAAGGATTACATCCAGCGCATGCTGGCTTCGTGGCGGCCCGATAGCGGGCTCGTCTGCTCGACGCCGGCGGGATCGCGGCCGCAGAACTTCGGCGCCGAGGTCGAATGCGCCTTCCTCAACACCTTCCAGGCGCGCTGGCAATATGCTGGCGAGGCGCTGGGCTTCGGCTTCGCGCAGGGCAAGTCGATGCTCTGGAACAAGCCGTTCCTCGACTCACAAGGCGGCATCGCGGCGCTCGCCGACGAGATCGCAGAGGATGCCGCAGCGACCAAGCTGGTCCGCCGCGCCGGAAAACACGTCCATCTCGTCGGCCAGCCCTTCGAGCAGCCGCTGGGCGCGCGCAGCCTGCGCGACGTGGCGCAGCGCCAGTTCCGCTGGGCGCGGCTCAGGCGCGTGACGTTCCTGCCCTTCTTCGCGCCGGAAATTCTCGCAGGGCCGCTCGTGCCAGTGCTGCTGGCCGCCTTCGCCGCACCGGCCTTCGGGCTCTCCGCATGGCTCGGCCCCCTGCTCGTGCTGCTCCCCTGGTATGCCGCCGAGATGGCGCTGGCTGCCGGCGTCGGCTGGTACTCGTCATGGCGGATGCCGGCGGCGCTGCTCGTGCGCGACATCGTCTTCCCGGGCATCTGGGCCTACGCCTTCATCGCCCGCGAGGTGAGCTGGCGTGGGAACTCCATGAAGATCAGGACGGATGGGGCCGACGAGCTGAATGCGGCAGCGCCCGCCCTGTCCCAAGCGAATCTGAGTAGCGACAGACAACGATGAAATTCACGCACTCCTGGCTCAAGAGCCATCTCGACACCACCAACACGCTCGACACGATCGCCGAGACCCTGACGCGCGTCGGGCTCGAGGTCGAGGGCGTGGAGGACAAGGCGAAGGCGCTGTCGGCCTTCACCATCGCTTATGTCATCGATGCGAAGCCGCACCCGAACGCCGACCGGCTGCGCGTCTGCATGGTCGATACCGGCTCGGGCGAACCCGTGCAGGTCGTCTGCGGCGCGCCCAATGCCCGCACCGGCATGAAGAGCGTCTTTTCTCCGCCCGGCGCCTATATCCCCGGCAAGGACATCACGCTCGGCAAGGGCGTGATCCGCGGCGTCGAATCGAACGGCATGCTGTGCTCGGCCGCCGAACTCCAGACCTCCGACGAGTCCGACGGCATCATCGACCTGGCCGACGATGCGCCGGTGGGACAGCCCTATGCCAGCTATATCGGCCTCGACGACGCGGTGATCGAAATCGCGGTGACGCCCAACCGGGCCGATGCGCTCGGCGTCGCCGGCGTGGCGCGTGATCTCGCGGCCGCCGGTCTTGGCGCTCTGAAGACGCCCGCCGTCAAGCCGATCCGGGGCGGCTTCCCTTGCCCCGTCACCGTGACGCTTGATTTCGCTCCCGAGGACAAGCCGCTCTGCCCGGCTTTCGCGCTGAGGCTCGTGCGCGGCGTCAGGAACGGCCCCTCGTCGGAGTGGCTGCAGGCGCGGCTGCGGGCGATCGGGCTTCGGCCGATCAATACGCTGGTCGACATCACCAATTTCATGACCTTCGACCGCGGCCGGCCGCTGCATGTCTTCGATGCGGCCAAGGTCGCGGGCGACCTCGTCGTGCGCCGGGCAAAGGATGGCGAAACCATTCTGGCGCTGGACGGAAAGACCTATGCGCTCACCCAGGAGCAGGTCGTCATCGCCGACGATCACGGCGTCGAATCGCTCGCCGGCATCATGGGCGGGCAGGCGTCCGGCTGCGACGAAAACACGGTCGACGTGCTCGTCGAAAGCGCGCTCTGGAACCCGCTCAACATCGCCCGCTCGGGCCGCGCGCTCGGCATCAATTCGGATGCGCGCTATCGCTTCGAGCGCGGCGTCGATCCCGATTTCTGCCGGCCGGGGCTCGACCTCGCCACCGCGATGATCATCGAGCTCTGCGGCGGCGAGCCCTCCGAGATGGTCTTCGCCGGCGATCCGCCCGACGACGCCCATGCGATCGATTTCCCTTGGTCGGAGGTCAAGCGCCTGACCGGGCTCGACATTCCGCAGGCCGAGATGAAGGCGGCGCTGACCTCGCTGGGCTTCCACGTCTCGGGCGCCGGCGACCGGGTCAAGGTCGCGGCCCCGTCATGGCGGGGCGATGTCGGGGGCAAGGCCGATCTCGTCGAGGAGATTTTGCGCATCGCCGGGCTCGACCGGGTGGTCTCGACGCCGCTGCCGCGCATCAAAGGCGAGGTCGTCAAGCCGGTCCTGACCGTGCTGCAGAAGCGCACGCGCCTCGCCAAGCGCCTGCTCGCCAGCCGCGGCATGGTCGAGGCCGTGACCTGGTCCTTCATCGCGAAGGATGCGGCGAAACTCTTTGGCGGCGGCTCGCCCGGTCTTGCGCTCGCCAACCCGATCGCGGCCGATCTTTCCGACATGCGGCCCTCGCTGCTGCCGGGGCTGATCAAAGCGAGCCAGGCCAATGCCGACCGCGGGCTTGGCGACATCGCGCTGTTCGAGGTCGGCCAGGTGTTCCAGAGCGACGAGCCGGAAGGCCAGTTGATCGCGGCGAGCGGCCTGCGACGCGGGATGGCGCGGCTCGACGGCGTCGGCCGGCATTGGGACGGCGCGGCCAAGCCCGCGGACGCACTCGACGCCAAGGCCGATGTCATGGGGCTGCTCGCCGGGCTCGGCGTGCCTGTCGGCGGCCTGCAGATCGTGGCAGGCGGACCGGACTGGGCTCATCCCGGCCGCTCGGCGACGCTGCGCTTTGGCCCCAAGGGCGTGATCGGCGCCTTCGGCGAAGTCCATCCGCGCATTCTCAAGGCGCTCGACGTCAAGGGGCCGCTGGTCGCCTTCGAGATCCATCTCGATGCGCTGCCGCTGCCGAAACACAGGCCGACCAAGGTCAAGCCGAAGCTGGTCCTCTCGGGCTTCCAGCCTGTGACGCGCGATTTCGCCTTCATCGTCGAGAAATCGGTCGCGGCCGGCGAGATGGTGAAGAGCGCGCAGAACGCCGACCGCGCGCTGATCGCCGATGTGTCGGTGTTCGATCTCTATGAGGGGCCGGGCGTCGAGGCGGGCCGCAAGTCCGTCGCGCTGGCGGTGACGTTGCAGCCGCAGGAGAAGACGCTCACCGAAGCCGAGATCGAGGCTGTGGGGGCGAAGATCGTCGCCGAGATGGCCAAGCGTTACGGGGCGACGCTGCGGGGGTGAGGTGTATCCTGTAGCGTTGCAAGGAACCAATACGTCATCCCGGGCAAGCGAAGCGCAGACCCGGGATCCATCGTAAAGCGCCGTCGAGCCCTATGATGGATCCCGGAGCGGCGCGGCTTCGCCGCTTGTCCGGGATGACGGCGTGGTTATGCAAAACCGTGTGAAACCAACAAAAAAGGCCGGCGTCACCGCCGGCCTTTTCAATTCGTCGAGAGCAAAAACCGCTCAGGCAGCCTTCGGCTCGGCGGCGGCGAGCGCGGCCTTGACCGACTCGACAACGGCGGCGAACGAGGCCGCATCGTCGATGGCCATGGCCGACAGGGTCTTGCGGTCGAGCTCGATGCCCGCCTTGGTCAGGCCGTTGATGAAGGCCGAATAGACGAGGCCGTGCTCACGCACCGACGCGTTCAGGCGCTGGATCCAGAGGGCGCGGAACGAGCGCTTCCGGTTCTTGCGGTCGCGATAGGCGTACTGCATCGAGCGATCGACGGCAGCCTTCGCGGCGCGGATCGTATTCTTGCGGCGGCCATAGAAACCCTTGGCGGCCTTGAGTGTCTTCTTGTGCTTGGCATGGGACGTTACGCCCCGTTTCACGCGAGCCATGTGATGATCTCCGGAAGGTTAGGGGGCGTCAGCCGTTGGGGAGGAAATATTTCTTCACGTTGGCCGCATCGCCCTCGAAGAGGACGTTGGTGCCGCGGTGATTGCGGAGCTGCTTGTTGGTCCGCTTGATCATCCCGTGACGCTTGCCGGCCTGTGCGTAGAGCACTTTCCCGGTTCCGGTGATCTTGAAGCGCTTCTTGGCGCTCGACTTCGTCTTGATCTTGGGCATTTCCGCTCCTCATAGGTCGCGAGCGCGCAAACGGCGCCGCTTCATGTTTGCTTGCTGGAAGCAAAGTACGACCGCCACGGCAGCCCTTATCAGCCGGGCGATCGAAGGACGCGCGTATGCCAGAAAAGGCGGGGGGTGGCAAGCACGGTGCGCGCACTTGCGCAGGCCCGCTGCGGCGGGCTTTATCGCCAGAAGACGGCCCGAGACAAGAACGAGACCGGAATCATGGCCCAGCCCTGCATCATCACCGTCGCGATCACCGGCTCGCTGCCGACCAAGCGCGATAACCCCGCCGTGCCGATCTCGATTTCCGAGCAGATCGAATCGACCCATGCGGCGTTCGAGGCGGGCGCGACGCTCGCTCATTGCCATGTCCGCACCGACGAGGGCCTGCCCACCTCCGATCCCGAGCGCTTCGGCCGCCTGCTCGATGGCCTGCGCAAGCACTGCCCGGGCATCATCGTGCAATTGTCCACCGGCGGCCGCTCGGGCGCGGGGCGCGAGCGCGGCGGCATGATCCCGCTGAAACCCGACATGTGCTCGCTCTCGACCGGCTCCTGCAATTTTCCGACGCGGGTCTACGAGAACAGTCCCGATCTGGTGGACTGGCTCGCCGCCGAGATGCTGGCGCATGGCGTCAAGCCGGAGATCGAGGCCTTCGACCTGTCGATGGTGTTCAAGGCCGTGGAGATGGGCGTCGCCGGCGCGATCAAGGGGCCGCTGCATGTGCAGTTCGTCATGGGCGTGAAGAACGCCATGCCGGTCGACCGTCCGGCGCTGGAATTCTTCATCGCGACGCTGAAACGCCTCGCTCCCGATGCGACATGGACCGGGGCCGGGATCGGGCGCGACCAGATCACGCTGAACCGCTGGTCGCTGGAGCTCGGCGGCCATTGCCGCACGGGCCTCGAGGACAATGTCCGGCTCAACCGCGACACGCTCGCGCCCTCCAATGCGGCGCTGGTGAAGCGCATCGTCGATCTCTGCCCGGAATACGACCGCCGCCCGGCGACCGTCACGGAGGCGCGGGCGCTGCTGGGCCTGGCGGCCTGAGCTATTCGGCGGCGCGCATCTGGACCGGGCCGGCCTCGGTCTCCAGCCTTGCGCCGAGACGGTCGATATCGAGCAGCATCAGCATGCCGGCGGGCGCGCCGTTGGCGTCGCGCGTGGCGATGACGCCGAGCGCCGGCACCTCGGCATTCTGGGTCAGGTCGCGCAGCGGCCGCAGATCGGAGACCGCGATCTCCGGGATCGGCCCAAGCGTATCGACGATGAGGCCGAGCATCCGCCCTGCGGCGCGGACGATGACGATCTGCCGGTTGGCGACGACGGGGTCCGGGATGCCGAGCAGGCGCGCCAGCCGCAGCACCGGCACCGGCTGGTCGCCATGCAGCTTGTAGCCGGCGAGCAGGCCGTCGCCCGCCTCGCGCGCCGAAGGCTTCAGCGCGGCGAGATCGACCGCCTCGACCACATCCCTGGCCTTCACGCCGAGCCAGTGCCGGCCGAGATGGAACGTCGCAACCTCGAACGCCTCGACGCCTTCGGCCGGGCGGCGCGCGGCGACACCTTGCTCCGCGCCCGTCCTGACGCCCGAATCCGCGACGATGTCTCCCAGCGGGACGAGGCAGAGCGCGACGACATCGCCACGATGCCCGTCGCTGGTCTTGTATTCGCGATAGCCGCGCGAGAGCGCTGCGCCGACCGCGACATGGCGCCCCTCGAAGGCGCGGATCTCGGAGAAGTCGCCATCGCTCGCCAGCCGTGCCGGATCGACAGTCACAGGACTCGCGCTGCCGACGGGGAAGCGCGGATCGGTCGAGGCGATGATGCTGCCGTCCTCGCCGACGAGCAGGGCGCAGGCGCCCGGCAAGGCCGCACCAGCCTCGTCTGCGGGGAGCGAGTCCGTCAGGATCGCGGCAAATTGCGGCGTCGAATCGAAGACGATCGCGATGCCGCCAAGCGGTTTTCCTCCAGTGGGGGCCTGCACGGCCGCCGTGTAGATCAGCGTATGGGCGTCGCCATAGAGCGGCGACGGCGCGAAAGCGGAGACCGCGTAATGCTGGCCCGAGCGCAGCGTCAGCGTCCGCTGCACCCATTCGGCGTCGAGCGGCTGGCCGACGAGACCGGCGGCGGCGGGTTGCGAGACCGCGACGACGCAGCCCTGCGCATCGAACAGGATCAGATTGCTGTAGACCGTATAGAGAGCGTTGATCTGGGCCAGTATCTCAGTGCAATGGCGCGCGCCCTCGGCGGAGGGGTTCGCCAGAACGCGCGCGAAGGTCGCGTTCAGGGCCCACCAGCGGCAGTCTTTGGCGCGCTCGTAGAGATTGCGGTCCACCACGTCGATGGCGAAGGCGGCGCGCGAGCGGCACTTGTCCAGGATCGCGGCGACGACGGTGCGGTGGAGATCGCCGATCGAGGCGTCGAACACGGCCTGCGTCTTGCGGCCGGCGCTGGAGACCTCCCAGAGCAGGATCTTGGAGAAGGCGGCGTTGGCCGCCGTGGAGCCCGCCTGCCGGATTGAGCCGTTCCAGACCGAACGGGCGAGATCGCGCTGGATCACGGCGGCTTCCTGCGCGACGGCGCGCAACTCGCTGGAAAACAGGGCCGAGCCCTCGCTCACCGCGGCAAGCGCCTCGTCGCCCATACCGGGCCCGGAGCCGCCATCGGTCGCCGCAAAGGCAGCTTCGAGCGGCAGCAGGCCGAGCCCGATCCAGCCGGGGCCGCCATAGCCCTGGTAGCCGGCGCTGCGGCAGGTGACCGCCAGATAGGGCCGGCCGCCCAGCCGGATCACCGGATCGCGGCCCTCCAGCGCCGCCAACGGCAACGCGATGCCGGCCGGCAACTGGATCGCGCAGGAGCCGGCGACGACCTCGCCTTGGGGCGTGACGCAGCCCAGCACCGTCCAGTCGCTCTGCGGCAGCAGCTTGCCGTAGATCCCGGCCATTTCGTCGGCGAGCCGAAAGACCAGCACGAGCACGCCGAGCGGCCGCCGCGCCTCGCTCTCGACCCGCCACGCATAGACCAGCACCGGCTTGTCGGAGATGAAATCGACCACGCCGTAATGCTCGACATAGGCGCCGGTCGAAGTCAGCGCCTCGTCGATGAGGGGATGTCGCGCCGTCGTCGCGGCATGGCCGGCGAGCCGTGCGCGGATGTCGCCCGCCGCGTCAACCAAGACGATGTCGGAATAGACCGAATACTTCGCGACATAGTCGCGGAAGCGCGCTTCCATCGCCGACCTGTCGGCGGGCCCGGCGTCGCCTCGCTCCAGCATCTCGCGGATGTCGGTGTCGGCGGCGAGGAAGCCGATATCGGCGGTGCGCTCGAACAGATTGCGCACCAGCACGTCGATGGCGTTCCGCGCCTTGGTCTTGAGGTCGGTGACGACCTTGTCGCGCGTCTCCAGCGCAAGGCGGTTCAGCAGGCGTCCGGTCAAGGCCTCGAAGGCGGCCCGCGTGCCGGCCATCTCCATCGCGTTGCCCGAGAGCTGCCCGAGCAGAGCGAGCGTGTCCCAGGAGCCCTGCAGACGGTCGAAGACTTGCCGGTAGTCATCGATCGCCGGCATATGCCGGATCAGCGCCGCCAGAGACGGATCGATCGCGATCCCCTTGTGAAGTGTCTGCACGGGTGGCGCCTAGACCAGAGCTACCGGATGTCACCGTCGCAGCGCAGCCGCACGTCCAGTTCGCCGCGACGGTTCCACGGTGAACCAAATCATTCCGCGCGCTGATTCGCACCTGATGAAACGGCTGATCTAGACGAAATCTTGGGCAAGCAAGCTCGATCTGCACGTTCGGGCGGCTAGGCGCCAAATGACCAAACGCGCAAATCTCGCAAATGCGCCAACGGCTTCCGGTTTCGTCATGTGACGCGGCGGCGACGGATTGTCGTCCTCGTAGCACGGCTCAAGGCCTGCGGCGCGCCTTCGGCAGACTGACGGCAGTTCGCAAGGACGGCCTAACGTAAAAATGAAACATATGTATGTTTCTTAATGCTATAGCTTTTTCGTTTCATTTTTTCTGGCCGCGTGCGATGGTCGCGCCATGGATCAGGACGATCTTACTGCTGCCCTGTCGGCCCGGTACGAGACGCTGCCGCAGCAATTGCGCGCGGTGGCGCGCTGGGTTCTCGACCACCCCGCCGATGTCGCGCTGCTGACGACGCGCGAGCAGGCCAGGCGCGCCGGGCTGGCGCCGGCGACCTTCACGCGGCTGGCGCAACGGCTCGGGCTGCCGGGCTATGACGCGCTGCGGGCGATCCACGCCGCCTCGCTGCGCCAGCGGCCGGACGGTTTTGCCGGCCGCGCCACCGAATTGCTGGCCCGCCATGGCGACGAGGGCGACGGCGCGATCGCGCAGGACATGTTCGCGGCCTTGGCAGAGCATGTCCGGGCCCTGCGCGAGCCGGATTGCGTCGCGAGGCTTGAGCGCGCGGCGGCGAGGCTGGCCGATGCCAAACGCGTGTTCTGCTTGGGACTGCGATCGGCCTTTCCGGCCGCCTACATGATCGACTTCGTCCGCTCGCTCATCGGCGCGGACTCTATTCTTGCTGACGGTGCGGGCGGGCGCGGCATCGACGCACTGCGCCGTATCGGTCCCGGCGACACGCTCTTCGTCGTCTCGGTCGCGCCCTATACGAGCCTGACGCTGCAGGCCGCGCGTTATGCCCGCAAGCAGGGTGCGGGCATCGTCACCCTGACCGACAGCGAGCTGTCGCCGCTGGCGGCCCTCGCCGACGAGGCGGTTCTTGTTCGCACCGAGACGCCCTCCTTCTTCCACAGCATGACGCCGGCTTTCGCGGCGGTGGAGTGCCTCGCCGCGCTGATGACGGCGCGGCGCGGCCAGCCGGCGCTCGATGCGATTGCCGCGTCTGAGGCCCAGCTCGACGCCTTCGGCACCTACGAGACCCCGCGCCGCGCGAAACGGACATCGCCATGAGCCATCTGCTTCACCGCAGCATGAACGGAGCCTACCCCGTCGCCGTCGGCGGCGAGGGCGTGTTCCTGATCGACCGCGACGGCAAGCGCTATATCGACGCCAGCGGCGGCGCGGCCGTTTCCTGCCTCGGGCACGGGCATCCCGACATCGCGGCAGCCATGCACGCGCAGATCGACCGGCTGGCCTACGCCCACACCTCCTTCTTCACGTCGCAGGCGGCCGAGGAGCTGGCGGATCATCTGATCGCGCGTGCGCCCAAGGGCATGAGCCACGTCTTCATCTGCAGCAGCGGCTCGGAGGCGATCGAGGCCTGCCTCAAGCTGGCGCGGCATTATTTCGTCGAGACCGGCGAGCGGGCGCGGACCAACTTCATCTCGCGGCGGCAGAGCTATCACGGCATCACGGTCGGCGCGCTCTCGGTCGGCGGGCGGATGAAGGACCGTGCGCCCTTCGTCGAGATGCTGCTGCAGGGCCATCAGATCGCGCCCTGCCACGCCTATCGCGGCAAATGGGACGACGAGACGCTCGAAGCCTACGGCCTGCGCATGGCCGACGAACTGGAGGCCAAGATCCTCGAACTCGGGCCTGAGACCGTGGCGGCCTTCGTCGCGGAAACGGTGGTCGGCGCGACGCTCGGGGCCTCTCCCCCGGCTCCGGGCTACTTCAAACGCATCCGCGAGATCTGCGACCGGTATGGCGTGCTGCTGATCCTCGACGAGGTGATGTGCGGCATGGGGCGCACCGGCACCCTGCATGCCTGCGAGCAGGAGGGCATCGCGCCCGATCTGATGGCGATCGCCAAGGGGCTGGGCGGCGGCTATGCGCCGATCGGCGCGATGCTGGTCGCAGGCCACATCACCGACGCCATCGCGCAGAACTCGGGCGCGTTCCCGCACAGCCAGACCTATAACGGCCATCCGCTCGCCTGCGCGACGGCGCTCGCGGTGCAGCAGGTGATCGAACGCGACGACCTGCTGGCCAATGTCCGCCGTCAGGGCGCCCATCTCGAACGGCGGCTGAAGGAGCGTTTCGGCAATCATCACCATGTCGGAGACGTGCGCGGGCGCGGCCATTTCTGGGGCATCGAGCTGGTCGCCGACCGGGCGACCAGGACGCCTTTCGAGGCCGGCCTCAAGCTCAACGCCCGGATCAAGCAGGCGGCGATGGCGCGCGGGCTGATGGTCTATCCGATGGGCGGAACCGCCGACGGCGCCAGCGGCGACCACGTCCTGCTCGCGCCGCCCTTCATCGTCGACGAGATGATGATGGACACGATCGTCGAACGGCTCGGAGAAGCCGTCGACGCCGCGATCGCCGAAGCCCTTCAGAGCGAGGCAGGTCGATGATCCGAGGCTCGATGCAAAATTTGCATTGGCCATGCACTGAGAGAACCGGCAGAGATGCGCCATGCAGCGCATCCCGCACAGACGGCTCATCGGCATTCTCGGCGGCATGGGGCCGGCCGCGACCATCGACTTCATGGCGAAGGTCGTGATGCTGACCCCCGCACGGCACGATCAGGAGCATGTGCCACTGCTCGTCCATGGCGTGCCGCAGATTCCCGACCGCTCGGCGGCGATCGAAGCGGGAAGCGACGCGCCCTTCCTGCCGATGTCGGCCGGAATCAGGCAGCTCGAGCAAGCCGGGGCGGAGTTCATCGCCATCCCCTGCAACACGGCGCATTACTGGTACGATCGGCTGGCGCGGGCCAGCGGTGTGCCGCTGCTGCACATCGCCGACGCCGTCATCGCGATGATGGCCGAGATCGCGCCGCCGGCCGGCTCGCTCGCCCTAATGGCGACACGCGGGACCGTCGCCGCCGGGCTTTACCAGTCACGTTTCACCGGGAACGGCCCTCGGCTCCTCCTGCCGGACGAAACCGCGCAAATCTCGATCGACGCCGCCATCGCCGCGACGAAGGCGGGACACCAGGCGCTTGCCCGGAGCTGCGCCGAAGAGGCGGGCCGGCGTCTTTTCGATGCGGGAGCGGACAAGCTGCTGCTGGCCTGCACCGAACTACCGCTCGCGCTCGCCGGCGGCCCACTTCTGGCTCACTGTATCGATCCGACCGAGGCTCTGGCGCGGGCCTGCATCAAGGCCTCGCTCGGCGCCGGCCAGCCTTCAGCCATCGCAGGGGCAGCCTGAGATGGACATACGCTGGCTCCAGGACTTCCTCACCGTCGCCGAGCGCGGCAATTTTACCCGCGCCGCCGAGGAGCGCAACGCTTCGCAAGCCGCCTTCAGCCGGCGTATCCAGGCGCTGGAGAGCTGGCTCGGCGTCACACTGATCGACCGCAGTGTGTTCCCGACCCGGCTGACGCCGGAGGGCGAGCGCTTCCGGGAAACGGCGGCCGAGACGCTGCATCATCTGCTCGATGCGCGCTCCGGCCTGTCCGGGCAGCCGCTGGCCAAGCGCGACCAGGTCGTGATCGCGCTGCCGCATGCGCTGGCGACCGGCCGGTTGCCAGGCTGGTGGGCGGCCTGGTCGAACGGGCGGTCGCTGAGCTGCAAGGTCGCGCCCGGCAACGTCCACGACACCGTCACGGCGCTGGTCTCCGGCGCGGTCGACCTGCTGGTCTGCTTCCACCATGCGCAGCAGCCGATCCATCTCGACGCCGAGCGCTATGACCGCCTCGTCATCGGCGTCGAACATCTGCGCCCCTATGCCGCCGCCGAGCATGCCCCGCGCTGGACGCTGCCGGGAAGCGCGAAAAATCCGCTGCCGCTGCTGATGTATTCGGCCGGAGCCTATCTCGGCCGCATGGTCGACCTGATCACCGAGGCCGCGCCGGAGCCGCTGACGGGCCACCGCGTCATCGAGAGCGACATGGCCGACGTGCTGCGCGACATGGCCGTCGCGGGCTACGGCATCGCCTGGCTGCCCGAATGCGCCGCAATCAGGGCCGGCGAGAGCCTCGTCGCGATCGGCGGCGAGGCCTGGTCGATGCCGCTGTCGCTCGTCGTCTATCGCGACAGCACCAACCGCAAGCCCGCTTTGCACCGGCTCTGGGCCGGGCTCGCCGGCGACTATGAAGAGCGGCAAAGCCAAGCCGACGTGCCCAGGGACTGAAGACGTCCGACCACCACAAGCAACAATGACAGGGGAACCATGATGACCATCACCAAACGCCTTATCGCGGCGGGCCTCGGCCTCGCCGGCATCGCGGCCGCAACCACCGCCACTGCGCAGACCTCCACGCTCGACCGCGTCAAGGCGCGCGGCGAGGTGATCTGCGGCAACCATATCGCGCTGCCGGGTTTTGGCCTGCAGGGGCCGGACGGCAAATGGGCCGGGCTCGACATCGACCTCTGCCGCGCCATTGCGGCCGCGATCTTCAACAACCCCGACAAGGTCAAGTTCGTGCCGACGACGCCGCAGATGCGCTTCGTCGTGGTGCAGAGCGGCGAGGTCGATGTGCTGGCGCGCAACGCGACCTACACGATGTCGCGCGACGTCGCCGCTGGCATGGCCTGGCCGACGATCAACTATTTCGACGGACAGGGCTTTATGGTGAAGAAGTCGCTCAACGTCGCCAACGTCAAGGCGCTGGCCGGCGCTTCGATCTGCGTCACGCAGGGCACGACAACCGAACTCAACCTCGCCGACTTCTTCCGCGCCAATAATCTCAAATACGAGATCATCGGCTTCGCCACCAATGAGGAAGGCGTCAAGGCGCTGGAGGCCGGGCGCTGCGACGCCTTCACCACCGATTCATCGGGTCTGGCGGCCGAGCGGCTGAAATTCTCCAAGCCGGATGATTTCGTCATCCTGCCCGACCTGATCTCGCGCGAGCCTCTCGGCCCCGCCGTCAAGCGCGGCGACGAAAGCTGGTTCGCGCTGGTCCGCTGGGTCCATTACGCCATGCTCAACGCAGAGGAGTTCGGCGTGACCAAGGCCAATGTCGACGAGATGCTGAAGTCCCCAAACCCGGAGATCAAGCGCCTGCTCGGCGTCGAGGGCAAGTTCGGCGAGGGTCTCGGCCTGACCACCGATTGGGCCTATCGCATCGTCAAGCATGTCGGCAATTACGGCGAAAGCTTCGAGCGCAATGTCGGGATGGGCTCGAAGCTGCAGCTCAAGCGCGGCCTGAACGACCTCGCCTCGAAGGGCGGTCTGCAATATCCCTACCCGATCCGGTGAGCCGTCACTCAGAGCCGGCGCGTTCCGAGCGCGCCGGCCGCCTTTTGGCGGCAAGTGCGCGGTAAAGCGCCTCCGGCGTCACCGCCAACTCCGTCGCCAGCGACGACCAGCCGCCTTTCGCCGGCAAGACGCCGTGATGCAACGAAAGCCAGGCGTCGAGTCGGTCCGAAACCGTCTTCAACGCCAGCATCTCGCATCGCGCCCGCATGTGCTGCACTTCGCGCGACAGGTCCTCTGCCAGGATCGTCAGGAACTCCGCCGCGCCAGGCCCCGACAACAACGCCTCGCGCGACACGCTGACGAGGCGGCTGGGTCGTATCGCTGACGCCGTACAGTGGTAATGCTTGCTGAAGCACGAGGCTTCGGCCAGCAGCGAGCCCTGCTCCGCCCGTTGAAGAACGAGTTCGGCGCCCGAGGCGCCCTGCCGCGCCAGCGTCATGGCCCCATCGAGCACGACATAAAGTCGCCGCACGCGGTCGCCTTCCCGGAACAAGGTCTGGCCCTGAGCGAGTTGGTGGCGCGCATCGTGGCGAGCAAAAATATGGGATGACGCCGCATCGGACATGATCGTGATCATGTCCGATGCGGCGGTGTCGTGGCAAGGCAGGGCGGTCACCTCGAGACCTGCCCATGAAATTCGCCATTGCCGCCGCGACGTTCTTCTTGGCTATCCAATCGGCCGCCGCACAGCATGCCGGGCATGGTCCGGGCCACGCGCAGCCCTATGCAGGGATGGAGGCACGCCCTGTCGCCTCCATGTCCGTCGAAGAGATGACCGGTCTTCGGGCGGGAAAAGGACTGTCGCTGGCTTTGCCTGCTGAGTTGAACGGCTATCCCGGCCCCCTGCATGTGCTCGACCTGGCGGACCGGCTCAGGCTGACGCCAGATCAGAAAAGCCGGACGGAGAGGCTCTTCGCAGACATGCGGAGCGAAGCGATCGCCTTGGGAGAGCAGGTGATCCACGCGGAAACCCGCCTCGATCTGATCTTCAGGGAAAAGGTCGCTACGGCGGAGACCATCGCTGACGCGACAGCGCTGGCGGGAGCGGCAAGAGCCGCGCTGCGCGCCGCGCATCTGCGCTACCACCTCACGATGGTCGCGGTCCTGACCGAAGATCAGATCTCCGTATATCGATCCGCGCGCGGCTATCGCGCGCCTTGACGACGCAGCGTCAGATGCCGGCCATCCGCCGCAGCGCCTCGAAATGCTTCTCCGACTGATGGACCAGCACCTGCCGCCATTCGCGAGCCGTCGCCTCGATCTCCTGCTGAGGGATCAGTTTCAACGGCTTGCCGGTCGACATCGCCAGCACCTGCTGCCGGCAGGCGCGCTCGAGGAAATACAGATCGTCGAAGGCGACCGCCACCGAAGGCCCTCCAATGGTGACGCCGTGATGGGCGAGGAAGGTGATGTCGGCGCCCGCATCGGCCCTGTTGGCGGCGACGATCGCCTCGCCCTCGCCGGCGTCGAGCGCCAGCCCGCCGAAATGATCGACATAGAGCGTGCGGCCATGGAAGCGGCAGGCGGTCTGGTGCGCCATCTCCAGCCGGCCGCCCTCGACCATGGTCAGCGCGGTCGCGTAGGGCATGTGGACATGCAGCACCGCGACATGACGCGGATTGGCCCTGTGGGCGGCGACATGGATGTTGAGCGCGGTCGCCTCGACCTCGCCCTCCCCTTCCAGAATCGCGCCCGAAGCGTCGATCAGCAGCAGGTCGGAGGGCTTCATCTCCGCCCAGTGGACGCCGTAGGGATTGATCAGGTAGCGCGCCGAGCCATCCGCCGCCTCAGGCAGCGCCACCGAGAAATGGTTGCAGATGCCCTCGTTCAGCTCGAACTTCGCGGCGAGGCGAAGCGAGGCGGCGAGATCGCGGCGCTGGTGGGTGGTGCTGGGTTGGGGCATCGGCGGCGGTCTCTCGGTCTGCTGAACAGGGCGCCAGCCAAGCATCGGCCACCCCGACATGACAAGGCCCGGCGCTGGGGCCGGGCCTGAGGCAAATCGCATGGCGCGACCGGCACGTCGATCGGCGTCACGTCACTTGGGAGCGAGGACCATGACCATCTGGCGGCCCTCGAGCTGCCAGTCGCTCTCGACCTTGGCGACGTCGACGAGATCGACCTTGACCCGCTCGAGCACCTTCACGCCGAGATCCTGGTGAGCCATTTCGCGGCCGCGGAAGCGCAGGGTCACCTTGACCTTGTCGCCCTCCTCGAAGAAGCCGTGCATGGCCTTCATCTTCACTTCGTAATCGTGCTTGTCGATGCCCGGCCGAAGCTTGATTTCCTTGATCTCGATGGTGCGCTGCTTCTTGCGCGCCTCGGCGGCCTTCTTCTGCTCCAAGAAGCGGAAGCGGCCGTAATCGAGAATCTTGCAGACCGGCGGCTCTGAATTGGGGGAGATCTCGACGAGGTCGAGACCTGCATCCTCGGCAATCTTCAGGGCCTCGAAGAACGAGACCACGCCACGGTTGGCGCCGGTATCGTCGATGAGCTGAACATCGCGGACGCCGCGAATGTCGCGGTTGGAACGCGGGCCGTCTTTGGTCGGGGTCGGGGCAGCACGGAAAGGACGACGAATGGGGGTATTCTCCTGTGATTGGCGTTTTGCGCGCCTCTGCGCAGACACATTGCACAAAGAGGCGCGATGTCAATGGAAACCGGGTATTGGGCAAGGCAGTGGGCAGTCTATCGCACAGCCCCGACTGCCCACTGCCCATTGCCGAATGCCTATCTCTCCAGCAAGGCGCAATAGACGTCCAGCGTCTCGGCCACCATCGTCTCCAGCGAGAAATGCTGCTCGACATGCAGGCGCGCCCGGCGCGCCAGCGCATCGCGGGCCGAGGGACGCAAGGCCAGCGCCTCGCCCAGCGCCGCCGCCAGCGCTGCGGCGTCGCCGGCCGGCACGCGCCAGCCGGTCCGTTCGGACGGCAGCGTCTGCGGCGGGGCAAGCACGGTTTCGGGCACCGCGCCGAGATCCGACACGATGACGGGCGCGCCCATCGCCTGCGCCTCGACCGCAACCCGCCCGAAGGCCTCGGGCTCGGTCGATGGCACCGTCACGACGGCGGCGCAGAGCAGGGCGGCAGGCATGTCGGCGCAATGGCCGACGCGCTTGACCCGGTCCTTCAGCTCGGCGGCGGCGATCTGCTGGTCGAGTTCCCTGACGTAGCCGTCGCGCCCCTGCGGATCGCCGGCGAGGATGAAGGCGGTGTCGCTGTCGCCGCTGTCGCGCAGGATGCGCGCGGCCTCGATCAGCACGCGCTGGCCCTTCCAGCCGGTCAGCCGGCCCGGCAGCAGCACGATGCGCTGATGGGGCTCGACGCCCCACGCCTTGCGCAGCGCCTGGATACGCTCAGGCGTCACGGCGGCAGGCGCGAAGGCGGAAAAATTGGTGCCGCGATGGACGATGCGGATGCGCTCGCGGGCGAAACCGTGCCTGGCCAGGATCAGCTCGGCGGTATAGCCGGAATTGGCGATGACGACGTCGCCGCGCGCCATCACCGAATTGTAGAGCGCCTTGACGGTCGAGCGGCTGGCATAGGAGCCGTGATAGGTCGTGACGAACGGCAGTCGCAGCCGCCGCGTCGCAGCCAGCGCGACCCAGGCTGGCGCGCGCGAGCGGGCATGGACGAGTTCGACGCCCTCGTCGCGGCAGAGCCGCGCCAGCCGGCCGATGTTCAGCGCCATGGCGAGCGGATTCTTGGTCGCGGCGGGAAAGGGCAGCCAGACGCCGCCCTTGGCCTGAAGCTCGGCTACGAGCCGCCCGCCCTCGGTCGCGACCAGCGCGCGCGCGCCGGCATCGGTCAGGCCCTTGGCGATGTCGACCGCCGTGCGTTCGGCCCCACCGGCATCGAGGTCGGGGATGATCTGCAGGATGGTGCGGCCGCTGAGCGGGTGCGTGTCGGTCGAGGGCAGCGTCAGATGCGCGCCGGGCTGCATGGAAAAGGTCACCTGGTCAGGATACTCGCTGGTTCGGCGGCAGTATGACCACGCGCGCCTTGCCGCCGCAGCCGAAATTCGCGATGCAGGGCGGATTCGCCACAGGAGATTTGAGCGTGGCAGGAGATGCGACCGTGGCAGGAGATGCGAACGCGGAGCGGGAGCCGCCGCAATGGCTGGAGACCGGCGAAGGCGACAGGCGGCGAAACCTGGCCTGCCTCGTTCAGCCCGGCGACGGGCCGCCCGTGGTCTGGCTCGGCGGCTTCCGTTCCGACATGCGCGCGACCAAGGCCGAGGCGCTGGCCGACTGGGCCCGCGCCAACGGGCGCGGCTTCCTGCGTTTCGACTATGCCGGTCATGGCGAGAGCGGCGCTGATTTCGCGCGCTGGACCCTGTCGGACTGGCGCGACGACGCGCTCGCCGCCATCGCCGCCCATTGCCGGCAGCCGCCCGTTCTGGTCGGCTCCTCGATGGGCGGCTGGATCGCGCTGCTTGCGGCAAGGCAGTTGCTCGGAACCGCGCTCGCACCCGCCGGCATGGTGCTGATCGCGCCGGCCGTCGATTTCTCCGAGGAGCTGATGTGGGCGCAGATGCCCGATAGCGTCCGCGAGACGATCATGCGTGACGGGGTCTGGCTGCGGCCATCGGCCTATTCGCCCGAGCCGACGCCGATCACGAGGGCGCTGATCGAGGACGGACGCCGGAACCTGATGTTCGGATCCGAGATCAGGACGGGCTGCCCCGTTCATATCCTGCAGGGCATGGCGGACCCCGACGTGCCGTGGCGGCAGGCGCTCAAGCTGGTCGAGCATCTGACCGGCGATCCGGTGGTGCTGACGCTGATCCGGGACGGCGATCACCGCCTCTCCGGCCCGGCCGACATCGCAAGGCTCCAGGACGCAGTCGCAAAGGTCACGACCGCCGCCTGAGACCGGCCTCAATGGACGCTGACCATCCTGAGATCGTGTTCCCAGGCATTGGCGGTCGCGGCTTCGCGCGAATCGGTCACCAGGATCGGCGCGCCATCGGCCGAGAGCAGCGCGAAGAGCTGCAGGCCGGGCTTGATCTGGGGGGCCTGCGGAAAGATTCGCACGAGTTCTTCCGAGCTCATCGGCTTGAGATAGGCGACCTCGCCCGTGCCCAGCGCGGCAAATTCGGCCGGGCTCAGCGGGTTGGTCTGGATCATGTTTCTGTCTTCGTTCATCGCGCCCTCCTTCAGAGCAGTGCGAATGGCGATTTTCGATTGTACGACGGCATTGATGAACGGATGCAAAATCCGCGCTCGCTCCGCCAGCCTCGACTCAATCCCGGCTCACGATATCGATACGCCGGACGAGCCGTTCCGGTTCCGGCCGCACGAGGTCGATCGCGAGCAGGCCGTTCGACAGATCGGCCCCCAGCACCTGCATGCCGTCGGCCAGCAGGAACGCCCGCTGGAACTGGCGCGCCGCGATGCCGCGATGCAGGAACTGCCGGTTCTTGTCGTCGCTCTGGCGGCCTCGAATGCAGAGCTGGTTCTCTTCCAGGGTGATGTCGAGCTGATCGCGCGAGAAACCTGCGACGGCGAGGGTGATTCTGAGCCGGTCGGGCTCGTTCTCGGTCCTGACCAGCCGTTCGATGTTGTAGGGCGGATAACCTTCGCTGCCGCCCTTGGCGACCCGCTCCAGCGCGCGCTCGATATCGTCGAAACCGAGCAGGAACGGATGGGACAGGCTTGGCGTGCGCGTCACGTCGGAAGCCCCCGAAAGGCGCCTCAAGAAAGTCCGGAACCCGCTGGCCGCAGCACCCCGGAGCGAAAGGCGAACCCTTCCGCATGACAGACAAATGGCGACGGGGCCGCCCGGCTTCAAGAGCGCCGGCCTGGCCGCTGCGCGGACGGCTCGCGATGTTCAGGGTGGTACAGCCACCCCGGCTTGAACGGGGGACCTCTAGATCCACAATCTAGCGCTCTAACCAACTGAGCTATGGCTGCATGCAGCACCCTGGCGACCAAGCCTTCACGGCAAGGTCTGCGGCGGCGCGGAACCTAGAACCGACGCCGCGCGAATGCAACCGCGTAATCGCGGCGATTTTGCCAGCCTCGCGACCCGCGTGGGATCTCAGACCCGCAAGGACGAACCGGCGATCTGGGCGATCTCCTTGAGATGGGCCGCGTGCGCCTCGTAGCCGCGACGGACCGCCTTGGCCTGCAGCGCAACCGCGTCGGCTGCACTCTGCGTGCGCGCCAGCGTCTCGGCCTCGCCGAGCGTGGCCTTCAGTTCAGCGCAGGCATGGTCGAGCATCTTGGCCTGCAGCGCGCCGAAGGTCTTCGTCAGCGTCAGCGTCCGGCTCAGCATCGCGCCGACGAAATCGGGCATCTCGGGCAGCGCCGGCATCTTCGGCATGGCGACCTTGGCGGCCGGGACGAGCTTGAGGACGGGCGCGGCCTTAACGGTCTCCTTGGCCGCCTCCTTGACCACGGCGACCTGCTTGGCAACGACGGTCTCAGCGACCTTGCGCGTCGCGGCGACGCTGGCGGAAACCACCGGCTTGACGGTTTCGACAGCCTTTGCAGGCGCGGCGGCGACGGCCTTCGCCATCGTATCGGACGCCTTCGCGACCTTGGCGGCGGCGGCCGGCGCGACGGCCGGGGTCTTCTGGATGCGCGCCTTGGCAGGCGCAATGCGCGTGGCGGATTTGGGCTTGGCGGGCGCAGCGGCCTTGACACGAGCGGCGGCCTTGACCGGGACGATCGCTTCCTTGGCCTTCACGGCGGCAGGCTTGGCCGGAGCAGCTTCAGCCTTGGCGACCGGCGCAGCGGTTGGGGTCGCAGGTGCAGCCGCCGCTGGCTTGGGCGCTGTCGTGGCGACGGTCGCGGTCTTCGGGGCGGCAGGAGAAGCGGCGGCGGGAGCCGGCACAGGCTTGCTCTCAACTGCCTTCGTCTCGACCGGCTTGGTCTCGACGATGGCCGGGCGCGACATGGCTGTCACCGGGGCAAGGCTGATCGGGGCCTTGGCGGGAGCCTTGCTGGCGGCGGGCTGGCTCGGAGCGGGCTTGGTGTCGGCGGGATTGGCCATCACGGGTCTCCTTCTGCGATCGAAATGCTGGCGGCCGGGCGGAATGCCCGGCCTTTGTCATGGTCGAAATCAGTGGCCGGGTCGCGGCGCTGATGCGCCGCGGCGGCTCACTTCATCTTGGTCGCTTTGGCGGCGGTCTCGGCGGCCTTGGTCGCGACGTCCTGCGCCACGGCGCCCATTTCCTTGAGCTGCGTCTGCAGCGAGGCCATCTGCGACTTCATGAACTCGGACTGGTGCTGCATGATTTCGGTCATGTCCTTGGACTTGACCAACTTCTGGGCGAGGTCGAACGCGGCGGCGACATTGGTCTCGGCATAGGTCATCGCCTTGCGGGTCACGTCCTGCGCATTGACGCGGGCCGATTCGGCCGAGCCATGGGCGGTATCGACGGCCTTCTGGGCCGCGCCGATGAAACCGTCGAAAGCCTTGCGGGCCTGATCGACGCTCTTCTCCGCGAAATCGCGCATCTCGGCCGGCACTTCGTAGGGGATCTTGCCATTCATCAGGGTCGTCCTCCGGTTGAATTATGTCCATCGCTCAGCGGCGATTGTGCAGTGCAATATCATTGTTGCGCTGCGATGACAACAGCGCGCGCAAAGGCCGCACCCGCACGTTAACGCTGTTTTCATCAGACGCGGGAGAGCGGGCCGGGTTCCATGGATTTGCAATCCGCCCGGGGTTATTAAACAGTTGTTAGCCATATCGGCGAAATCGAACGAGCGGACGGGCGGCGGCAGCCATGAGCGGAGCGCGACAGGACTGGGCGCGGATCGGCGTCGCCGCGGCGCAGGACGCCGGGCTCACCGGGTTCGCAGCCGGCGGCGCGCTGCTGATCTGGGATGCAGACGGCCAAAAGGCTGCTTACGCCAACGCCGCCGGCTTCGCCCTGCTCGGCCGCGACGGGCTCGACGCCGCGCTGCCGCCCGCGACCCGGCAACGCTTCTCGGCGCTCGCCGGCGGCCTCGCATCACGAGAGGGCGTGCGGCTCGAACGGCTTCGACTGACCTCCGGATTCACCGCGACGCCCGTAACCTGCGGCTGCCGCCTGTTCGACGGCGATGACGGCCGGGCCGTGCTGGCGATCGCCGTACCCGCCGCCGAGCTGCGCCGGCTGGGCGTGGCCATACCCGCTCCCGAGACCGCTGAAACCGAGATTGCGGCGCAGGCCAGCGTCGCGGAACCCGAAATCGTCGAGGCTCCGGCAACCGCGCCTTCGCCCGCTGCACCTGCCCGCGCACTGGTGCGCTTCCTTTGGCAGAGCGACGCCGCCGGCCATCTGACCAGCATCTCGCCCGATGTCGCGGCCCTGGTGGGGCCAGACGCCGCCGCCGCACTGCCCGGCCAGAGCTGGCGCGACCTGCTCGACGCCGACATCATCGACCGCGATGGCGGGCTGCTTGGACGCCTGGCCGGCACGGCGACATGGAGCGGCCATGGCGTGCTCTGGCGCACCGGCTCCGGCACGGAGGGCGCGCGTGTCGAGCTATCCGGCGTGCCGGTGCTCGACGCCGCGCGGCAGGTCTCCGGCTTTCGCGGGTTCGGCCTCGCCCGGCTGACGGAGCGCGAGCCTTTCCCAGCGCATGCCCCGGCAATGCCAGCGGACGATCTGGCCGATCAGGACGCCGTTCCAGAGATCGCCGAGGAGGAACTCGCCGCGCTGGACGCGCCGCTTCCCGACGATGCGGAGCCGGCTGACGCCGTGCAGGCAGACGAGACGGCGCCTGCCGAGGCTGAGGCCGAGCGGCAGGCGGAAACCGGCGACGCCGAGCCTGCTACCGCCGAGACGACCAGCGAAATCGAAACGTCCAGCGAAACCGAGCCCACGGACATCCAGTCGGACATCGCCGAGGCGACGGCCGCTGCCACGGACGAGGCCGTTCCGGATGCCGGCGACGAGCCGGTGCGGAGCGATGAGGCCATGGCGTCAGAGGCGCAGGAGCCGGCCGCAGTCATCGACGAGCCTGCACCCGCCGCAACCGAGACCGAGGCCGCCGCCGAGGAGCCCGCACCGCCGGTCGCGGAAACCCCTGCCCGCTCCGACATCACCAACATCGTGCCGCTGCGCAACGGGCATCTCACCGCCGTCCGGCCGGTGCTCGAACCGTCCAAGCCCAATCTCAGCTCGGCCGAGCGCAACGCGTTTCGCGAGATCGCCAAGGCGCTGGGCGCACGCATCGCCGGCGATGACGAGCCTGCTCCGCGCCTGCCGCAGGCCGTGCCGCTGCGGCTCAAGGACATCGAGCCCGTCGCGCCAGCGCAGGTCCCGGGCGAGCCCGCGCCGATCGTCGAGACGCCCGCCATCGAGCCGACCAGCGCCGCTCCGGCACTGGAGGCGCTCGGCGACGATGCGATGGTGCTCGACACTGCCGCCCCTTCGGCGCTTCAGTCCGCGCGGCAGCGCCTGCCCAATTCCCATGCCGACGTGCTCGACCGGCTGCCGGTCGCGGTGCTGGTCAACCGCGGCGACGAGGCGCTCTACGCCAACCGCACGCTGCTCGACCTGCTCGACTACGCCGATCTCGCCGATCTCGCGGCCGGCGGCAGCGTCAGCCGGCTGATCAAGGGCGCGAACCGCACCGATGGCGGCGCGATGATCCTGATCGACCGGCTCGGCCATCTGGTCAGCGTCGATGCGGTGCTGTCCAGCGTGTCCTGGCTCGGCGAGCCCGCCACGCTGATGGCCTTCCGCCATCCCGATGGCGGCGGCGAGGTCAAGGTCCAGACGCCGCAGGAGGTCGAAGAAGCGGAACTCGCCGCCGAGTTCGAGGCGGAGGATCGTGAGAGCGCCGCGCGCGTCTCGGCGCTCCGGCTCGATGTCGATCAGCGCGAATCCCGCATCGACGAACTCGTCGCCATGCTCGACACTGCAACCGACGGCGTCGTCACCGTCGACGAGCGCGGACGCATGCTTTCGCTCAACAAGACTGCCGAGGCGCTGTTCGGCTACGACCAGCGCGAGGTCACGGGCGAACTCTTCACGCTGCTGTTCGCGCCGGAAAGCCATGCGCCGGCGCTCGACTATCTCGAGGGGCTCAAGGGCGGCGGCGTCGCCTCGGTGATGAACGATGGCCGCGAGGTCATCGGCCGCGTGCGCCAGGGCGGCCGCATCCCGCTCTTCATGACGATGGGCCAGATCGCCCATGGCGCGGAACGCCGCTTCTGCGCCGTGCTGCGCGACATCACCGCCTGGAAGAAGACCGAGAGCGACCTGGTCGATGCCCGCAAGGCGGCCGAGAAGGCCAGCGCCCAGAAATCCGACGTGCTCGCCAAGATCAGCCACGAGATCAGGACGCCTCTGAACGCGATCATCGGCTTTGCCGAGGTGATGGCGGAAGAGCGCTTCGGGCCGATCGCCAACGAACGCTACAAGGAATATCTGCGCGACATCCACACCTCGGGCGGCTACGTCATCAGCCTCGTCAACGACCTGCTGGATCTGGCCAAGATCGAAGCCGGCAAGCTCGATCTCGACTTCGAGAGCGTCAACCTCAACGAGATCGCCCTGTCGACGGTGAGCCTGCTGCAGACCGAGGCCAATCGCGGCCGGGTCGTGCTGCGCTCGGGGCTCTCGCCGAAACTGCCGCCGGTCGTCGCCGACCAGCGCTCGATCAAGCAGATCGTCATCAACCTGCTCTCCAACGCGGTGAAGTTCACCGATGCGGGCGGGCAGGTCATCGTCTCGACGGCGCTGGGCGATCAGGGCGAGGCGATCCTGCGGGTGCGCGACACCGGCATCGGCATGGACGACCACGAGATCGCACTGGCGCTGGAGCCGTTCCGGCAGGTGCCGACGACACGGCGCAAGGGCGGCACGGGCTTGGGCCTGCCGCTGACCAAGGCGCTGGTCGAGGCCAACCGCGCCGCGATGACGATCACCAGCGTCAAGAAGGAAGGCACGCTGGTCGAGATCACGTTTCCGCCCCAGCGCGTGCTGGCGGGGTAGCCCGCAGGCTTTTCCTTCTATCCAGACACCACGCCGTCATCCCGGACGCAGCGAAGCGGAGCTCCGGGATCCATCATAAAGTGCTGTCGAGCCCTATAATGGATCCCGGATCTGCGCCGCTTCGCGGCTCGTCCGGGATGACGGCGACGTTGTCGGCAAGCAAAGAAAAAGGGCGCGCGTCCCGCGACGCGCGCCCTTCTCTAATCGACGAGCCGTCAGCTTACTTCGTCGCCGCAGCCAGCACCGGGGTCAGCTTGTCGGCGTCGCGCTTGATCAGAGCCTGGAAGCCGGCGGGCGTGCGCTCCTCGGCGCTCGGGATCACCGCGCCGAGATCGAGCAGGCGCTTCTTGGTGGCGTCGTCGTTCAGCGCCTTGTTCAGCGCGTCGACCAGCTTGTCCACGGCCTCCTTCGGCATGCCCTTGGGACCGGCGATGCCGTTCCAGGCCTCGATCTGGTAGTCCGGCAGGCCGGCTTCCTTGGTGGTCGGGACGTTGGGCAGCGCCGGCGAGCGCTCGGCCGAGGCGATGGCGTAGGCCCTGATCGTGTCGGCCTTGATCTGCTCGGAGACCGAGACGATCTGGTCGCACATGAAGTCGATCTGACCGGAGACGAGGTCGTTCAGCGCAGGACCGGTGCCGCGATAGGCGACCGAGTTGAGCTTGGGCACGCCGAGCACGCCCTTCAGCAGGGTGCAGGTCGTCCAGGAGACCGAGCCGACGCCGGCATGGGCCTCGTTGAACTTGTCGGGCGTGGCCTTCACGGCGGCGACGAATTCTTTCAGATCCTTGGCCGGGAAGTTCTTCTTGGCGACGATCAGGATCGGCGTGCCGCCGGCCAGGCCGATGGTCTGCATGCCGTTGAGCGGGTCGTATTTCAGGCCGGGATAGGTCGCCGGCGCCGCCGAGAACGTGCCCAGATGTCCCATCGCGATGGTGTAGCCGTCGGGCGTGGCGGTCATCGCGCGGGTGATGCCGGTGGTGCCGCCGGCGCCGGCGACGTTCTCGACCACGATCTGCTGGCCGAGCGTCTTGGACATGTGGTCGCCGACGATGCGGGCGATGATGTCGGTCGGGCCGCCGGCGGCGAACGGCACGATCATGGTGACGGGACGCGCCGGATAGGCCTGCGCCATGGCGCCGCCGGTCAGCGCCAGCGTGATGGCGACGCCAAGGCCGAGTGTGAGCTTCTTCATAAGTGATCCTCCCTGAGATCGGTTGTTGGGGAAACTGGGGTCGGAACGGCGTTCCGGCAACCCCGTCATTCGGTGAAGACCTCGTCGCGCTTCTTCGACATCGACGGCAGGAGCGCGACGACAAGCACGAGCACCGCCACGACAAGCAGCCCCGCCGAGATCGGCCGCTCGATGAAGGTCATGAAGGTGCCGCGCGAGATGATCAGCGCCTGGCGGAGTTTCTCCTCCATCAGGCGGCCGAGCACGAAGCCCAGCAGCATCGGAGCGGGCTCGAAGCCGAGCTTGATCAGGATGTAGCCGAACAGACCGAACATGGCCGTGAAGGCGACGTCGACCGGCTGGTTGTTCACCGAGTAGATGCCGATGCAGCAGAAGATCAGGATCGCCGGGAACATCAGGCGGTAGGGCACCTGCAGCAGTTTCACCCACAGGCCGACCAGCGGCAGGTTGATGACGAGCAGCATCAGGTTGCCGATCCACATCGAGGCGATCATGCCCCAGAACAGGTCCGGGTTCTTGGTCATGACCTGCGGGCCGGGGATGATGCCGTGGATCGTCATCGCGCCGACCATCAGCGCCATCACGGCGTTGGGCGGGATGCCCAGCGTCAGCAGCGGGATAAAGGCCGTCTGCGCGCCGGCGTTGTTGGCCGATTCAGGCCCGGCCACGCCCTCGATCGCGCCCTTGCCGAAGCGCGACGGATCGTCGGCGATCTTCTTCTCGATGGTGTAGCTGGCGAAGGGGCCGAGCACCGCGCCGTTGCCGGGCAGGATGCCGAGGATCGCGCCGACCGAGGTGCCGCGCAGCACCGGGTTGATGCACTGCTTGATCTCGTTCCAGTCCGGCAGCAGGCGGCCGATCTTGGTCTTGACGACGTCGCGGGTCTCGGGGTTCTCGAGATTGCGCAACACCTCGGCGAAACCGAACACGCCCATCGCCATCACGGCGAAGTCGATGCCGTCGGCCAGCGGCGGGAAACCGAAGGTCATGCGCTCCTGGCCGGTCTCGAGGTCGGTGCCGACGGTCGAGAGCAGCAGGCCCAGCATGATCATGCAGAAGGCCTTGAGGATGGAGCCGCGCGCCAGCACGACGGCAAAGCACAGGCCCATCACCATCAGCGAGAAATACTCGGCAGGACCAAACAGCAAGGCGAGTTTGGTCAAGGGCGCGCCGAGCGCCGCGATGACGACGGTCGCGACGGTGCCGGCAAAAAAGGAGCCGAGCGCCGCGACGCCGAGCGCCACGCCGGCCCGGCCCTGCCTCGCCATCTGGTGGCCGTCGAGCGTGGTGACGACCGAGGTCGCCTCGCCGGGGATGTTGACCAGGATCGCCGTGGTCGAGCCGCCATATTGCGCGCCGTAATAGATGCCCGCGAGCATGATCAGCGCGCCCACCGGATCGAGCCCGAAGGTGATCGGCAAAAGCATGGCGATGGTCGCGATCGGGCCGACGCCCGGCAACACGCCAATCAGCGTGCCGACGAGGCAGCCGACGAAGCACAGCAGGATGTTGATCGGGATCGGCAGGGAGACCGCGCCCTGGAGGAAGGCGGGCGCCCACCAGACGATCTTCCAGACGGTGGCGAAGCCGAGAGCGAGATTGGCGAAAACGTCCATGTTGACCTCAGATCCCCAGCAGCCACGGAGCGAGCGGGATCGGCAGTCCCAGCGCATATTTGAACAGCAGCGCGCAGAAGGTCGTCATCACGATCGCGAAGATAATCAGTTCCTTCCAGCGCAGATCGGTCGCGGCCGAGCCTGCGACCAGCACCACGAGCGGGCCCGACACGACGAGGCCGAGCTGCGGCACCTTGAGCGGCCCGAGGTCGAAGCCGCGAATGGTGAGGCCAAACAGCACCGCGCCGCCGAGCACGAAGAGGACGCCGCGCCAGGAGAAGCCTTCCAGCTTCTCGCCATCGTAGACCATCGCGGTCAGCGCCAGCATGACGCCGAGCCCCGCGCAGATCACCGCGAAGGATTTCGGCAGCATGCCCGGGCCGATCTGGCGCAGCGTGCCGAGCGGCAGGTCGCGGGCCAGGAACAGCGCCAGCGCGGCGAGCAGGATCATGAACACGCCGGCGGCCAGATCCTGCGGCGAGCGGACCTTCAGCCCGCGCGCCTGTTCTATCTTGTTCAGACTCATAGAGATCCTCCGGGCTGCAATCCGGCGATCCGGACGGCGCGTTTGGGCGATGGCACTGGTTTGGGCACGGATTTGCGCGCCGCCTTGGGCGTCGGCGGCGCGAATGAAAGAACCTGCCGCTCATCCATCAGGGTGACGCTCTCGCGCAGGATGGCGAGGAAGTCGTCGCGGGCGCTGAGCTTCTGCTGCGGACGCCAGGCGATGCCGACCAGCGCGCCCGGCGGCGGCGGATCGAGCAGCGCGCCGCGCAGGCGGCGCATGGTGACGCCGGGAAAGCTGAGACGCGAGACCCAGTCGGGCGCCAGCGCCATGCCAAGGCCCGCCGCGACCGCCGACATCATCGCCGGTTTCTCGGTCGCCTCGATGGTGACGTTGGGCACCGAGCCGACGCTCTCGAAATAGGCCATGACGAGGTCGTAGGCGAAGGGGCGAATGCGCTTGGAGGGCACGACGAAGGGCTCGCCCACCAGATCGAGCATGGTCAGGTGCTCGCGGGCGGCCAGCGGATGGGTCTCGTTGAGCACCACGATCGGCCGCTCGACGCGCAGCACCTCGAAGGCGCAGTCGGTCGGCTTGCGCGGCGGGCGCGTCAGAGCGAGATCGAGCTTGCCCGCCTCCAGCATCTGGATCAGCGCGGCCGTCATCGCCTCGACGAATTTGATCTCGATGGCGGGAAAGCGCTGGCGGAACTTCGCCAGCGCCTCGGGCACGAAGCTCGACGAGGCGGCGTCGATCGCGCCGATGCGCAGCACCTTGCCCGAGGACAGCGAGGCCTGGCGAACGGCGCGCGAGGCATGCTCCATGCGCAGCAGGATTGCCTTGGCTTCCTCCAGCATGATCAGCCCGGCGCGCGTCAGCGCGACCTGCCGTGTCGTGCGCGTGAACAGGGCCGCGCCAAGCTCATCCTCGAGCGCGCTGATCTGACGGGACAGGGCTGGCGGCGCGAGGCCCAGCCGTTCGGCCGCGCGGCCGAAATGCAGTTCCTCCGCCACCGCGATGAAACATCGCAGTTGCCGAACATCCATTGGTCTCGCGTCGCTCCCCTTCTGGCGTATCGTTTTTTCCGATATCTTCCAGTCTTCGCGGTTATGCCTCTAACGGCTAGCGCCGCTGAATCGACCCTAGAGCAATTCATAATTTATTGGCAATAAAGGCCGCCGCCCCGAGATGCGCAAATTGTCGCCTCACGCCGGGGCCGCTTTTCCGCGAAAAAGCCGCCCGTCGATCAGCGCGAGTCCTGCGAAAATCGCCGCCATGCCGGCAAAATGACGCGGCAGCAGCGCCTCGCCGAGAAGTCCCACGCCAAGCATGATCGCGCTGACCGGAATCAGGAAGGTCACCAGCATGACGTTGCTGGGACCCGCCGAGCGCATGATCCTGAAGAAGATGACATAGGCGAGCGCAGTCGAAATCAGCGCCAGCCCGACCAGCGCCAGGACCGTCTGCCCGGTCGGGACCGGCAGGGTCCAGGGCGGATTGAGCAGAAGCACGATCGGCAGCGTCATCAGCGTCGAGGCAGAGAGCTGGCCCGCGGCGGTGACCAGCGGCGGCAATTCGCGGAAGCGCCGGCCATAGAGGCCCGAAAAGGCGTAGGACACGGTCGCGGCGATACAGGCGAGCTGCGCCAGCAGGTTGAGCCCAAGGCCCGAGAGCGCATCGGGTCCGATCAGGATCGCGACGCCGGCAAAGCCCGCGACGATGCCCGCGATCTTGCGTCCCGTGGCGCGCTCGCCGCCGAAGGCATGCATCACCAGCACGGCGAAGATCGGCGTCATCGCGTTGAGGATCGAGGCGAGCCCGCTGGCGATCTGCTGCTGGCCCCACAGGAACAGGCTGAACGGGATCAGGTTGTTGAGCACGCCCATGCCGAAGAAGGCGAGCCAGATGCGCTTGCCCACGGCCATGGAGAGCCCGGCCAGCCGCACCACCAGCAGCAGCGCCAGCGCGGCCAGGCCGACCCGCACCAGCAGCACCGGCAGAGGCGGCCATTGCGCCAGCGCCAGCTTGTTGAAGAAGAACGAGCCGCCCCACAGCACCGAAAGGGCGGTCAGGAGGAGCCAGTCGAAGGCGGACATCCGCGGCGGCGAAGGCGCAGGCATGGTCATCGCGGATGCTACCTTCGCTGGAACGTCAGCTTGCGTCAGTAATGGCCCGGCGCCGTCAGTGACCACCCGGTTTCCGGGAACGTCGGCAAACCACAGCCCTCATCCTGAGGAGCCGCGCAGCGGCGTCTCGAAGGATCGTCCAGCGCGCTCTGGAGCATCCTTCGAGATGCGGCCTGACGGCCGCTTCTCAGGATGAGGGGTATGGATAGCCCGGAGCGCTCAGGCCGGCTCGGCGTCGCGGGCGGCCCACATCGCCTTGAAGGCCGGCCGCGCCTGGCAGGCGTCGAGCCAGGCTTTTACGCGCGGCGCGGCCTCGAAGAGCTGCGTCGCCGGCTTAGCGTAGCGGAAGATTTCCGCGACGTTGATGTCGGCGACGGTGAAGCGTCCGCCCATGACGAAGCCGCCGCCCTGCGCCAAAGCCTCGTCCAACGCCTTGAACTGGGCTGGCAGGGCTGCGAGCGCCGCCTCGACCAGAGCCGGATTGCGCTTCTCGGGCGGATAAGCCGCCATATGATACTGGATGTTGAGCGCATGCGTCTCGACGCTGGTCGCGGCCCACAGCGACCACATCGCCGCCAGCCCCTCCTCCTGCACATTCGCAGGCGCGACCGGGCCGCCATGCTTGCGGGCGAGATAGAGGTTGATCGCCAGCGATTCCTGCAGACGGAAGCCGTCGTCGTCGATCGCCGGGATCTGGCCCTTGGCGTTGACCGCGAGGAACTCCGGCGACTGCGTATGGAGCGGCGCATCGGGCGCGTCGGGGTCCGGCAGTCGGTAGACCTGGATGACCGGGACATGGCTGAAGGCCAGCCCCATCTCGTTGGCGAGCCAGATGTTGCGCGAGGCGCGCGAGCGGTAGCAGCCATAGATCGTCAGGGACATCGGGCGTGGCTTTCGGGACTGGCGGGATGGACAGGACCGCCCGCGAACGCGAGCGACGCGACCTTAGGCACATCGCCGCGCGCCGCCAACGGCGCGTCCCTCAAAGGTTCTTGATGAATGCCATCACGGGCGCGCCGCCGATCTCGCGTGGCGCTGCCCCGATCGAGCGGGTCGTGGCCTGGAAGTGGCGCGGATGCGGTCTTACGCCGCCGAGAGAGTCGGTATCGCCGATACGTCGACCTCTCGCTCGGCCTTCCACGTGTCATAGGCTCCCTGCATGCGCACCCAAAGCCCCGCTCCGTTGCCGAACAGTTTGCCGAGACGGACGGCGACAGCCGGCGAGACCGGCTTGTTCTCGCTCAGAATGTCATGGAGATGCTGGCGCGAGATGCCGAGCATGCGGGCAATCTCGGCCTTGCGCTTGCCGGTCGCGGGAAGGATATCCTCGCGAAGCAACGCGCCGGGATGAGTGGGCGCGCGCTCGGCGCTGCGGAGAGCAGGAAAGTCGGTCATTTTGTAATCTTTGTGCGCCGCTTCGCAGCTTGTCCAGGATGACGCGGTATCTCCTCGAACGAATACCAAGTTACCGCGTGCCGAACATGCGGTCGCCGGCGTCGCCCAGCCCCGGCACGATGTAGCCATGGTCGTTGAGGCATTCGTCGATCGCCGCCGTCCAGATGCGGACGTCGGGGTGCGCAGCCCGCAGGCGGGCGATGCCCTCGGGCGCCGCCAGCAGGCAGACGAAGCGCAGATCCTTCGCGCCGCGCTCCTTCAGCCGGTCGATCGCGGCGACCGCCGAGTTGGCTGTGGCCAGCATCGGGTCCATCACCACGATCATGCGGTCGGCGACGTCGGAGGGGGCCTTGAAGTAGTATTCCACCGCCTGCAGCGTCTGCGGGTCGCGGTAGAGCCCGATATGGGCGACGCGGGCGGCGGGCACGAGCTCCAGCATGCCGTCGAGAAAGCCGACGCCGGCGCGCAGGATCGGCGCGAAGACCATCTTCTTGCCGGCGATGATCGGCTGCATCGTCTTGGTCAGCGGCGTCTCGATCTCGGTCATCTCGATCGGCAGATCGCGCGTCACCTCGTAGCAGAGCAGCATGCCGATCTCGTTGAGGAGCTGGCGGAAGCTCTTGGTTGAGCGGTCCTTCTCGCGCATCAGCGTCAGCTTGTGCCGGACGAGCGGGTGATCGACGACGGTGACGCCGTCCTGCTGCGTGGTCATTCCTATACCCCGTTGTCTCGTCTCAAGTCGTCAGAATACCGTGCCGTCGCTGACGATCGTCAAGGGCGGGCCGCCGCCGGGGCGCTTTTCCGCCGCGATGCGCCGACCCGCCGCCCAGGTGCCGCCCTCCAGCACCTTCGCCAGCGGCAGTTCCTCGCGGCTGCGGCGCAGCCGCTTGCGCACCAGAGCGCCGATCTCGTCGAGCAGCGCCACCGTCAGCGCACGCCATTCCACGACCAGCGTCGAGCCCGGTTCATGGGGCCGCGCGGCTTCCGCCCCGTCCTTCAGCGCCAGCACGCCCATGTCGAGAAACAGCCCGCCATTGCGGTATTCCGGCAGGCCGGTGAGGTCGTCGATGTCGACCACCGCGATGCCGGCCCATTGCAGCGGCTCGATCAGCGAATAGGACAGCCATTGCGAGAGCTTGTGGAAGGGCACGAGCCCCGCCGTGGGTTCGCCCAAGGCGATCAGCGGATGCCGCCAGGTGTCTCCGAGCGCGACGCCGGCCAGCGTCAGCCGCGACGGCCAGATGCCGCCGAATGTCGTCAGCACCTCGCCGAGGATATGGGCGGCGCGGATCGAGCCATGATCGGCGACGCCGACGAGCCTGTCGAACAGGTCGCCCGGCCGGGTCAGGCCATGACGCTCCAGCTCCTCGCCGAGGCGATTGAGAAGCGCGGCGCGGCCCTCGACAGCCAGCAGCGGGTTGCCTGGCCCGGCCTGGAAACCGGCGGCCAGCGCATCGGCATCGAGATGCCGCAGCGCATGGGCGTCTGCCCGCAAGGGCGCGCTCTTGTCGCTTGAGAACAGGCCGGCTGCGAACATGTCGAGCGAGGCCAGCGCCAGCCCTTCCGAGCGGCCGACGGACTGCCCGGTTCCCGCATCGCGATAGCGCCAGTCCGGCCCGGAGCCTGCGTCGAGCAGCACGCTGACGATGGCCAGATCATAGGCCGCCCGGCCCCGCGAGCGGGCGTCGGCAAAGTTCGCCGTGGCATCGAGCGCTTGCCAGCGATCGATGCCGGCGACGGAAAAATGCCGCCAGCGCGCATGGAAGGGGATATCCAGCGTCGGATAGTTCTGCCTGATCGTGTCGAGCACATAATCGGCGCAGGCCTCGAGCTTTGTGGCATCGACGCTGAAATGCAGCAGTTTTCCGGCATGGCCGAGCGCCAGCATCTCCTGCGCGCGGGCGCGCACGGCGGCGGGTTTCAGCAAGGCGCGGAAGGTCTCGGGATCGCGATCAGGCATCAGGAGGGCCGCCGGCAGTCCCCTTCCCCCCGCTTGCGGTGGGGAAGGGTTAGGGATGGGGGGGCGTGCAGGATGTGGCTCGACGACCGTTTCCGGCGACGGCCTGGACTCTCCCCCCCACCCCGGCCCTCCCCACCGCAAGCGGGGGGAGGGAGTTGGCGTTGCGCCAGCGGCGAGGGCGGCACGAGCTGATATCCGAAGGCTGCCATAACCAGATTCAAAACTTGTCGAGGTCGCGGCCGATGGTGGCCTTGAGCGCGTTGTCGCCGGGCGCGCCGTCGGGCGCGTAATAGCCCGCCGCCTTCTTGGCCTCCATCTCGACCGATGCGTCGAGCGGGATCAGCTCGGGCGGGATCGCCACGCGCTCGCCGATTTCGATGCCGCTCTCGACCATGGCGTCGTATTTCATGTTCGACATCGACATCAGCCGGTCGATTCTCGTGACGCCGAGCCAGTGCAGCACGTCGGGCATCAGTTGCTGGAAGCGGGCGTCCTGCACGCCGGCGACGCATTCGGTGCGCTCGAAATAGGTCGCGGCGCTATCGCCGCCCTCCTGGCGCTTGCGGGCGTTGTAGACGAGGAACTTCGTCACCTCGCCGAGCGCCCGGCCCTCCTTGCGGTTGTAGACGATCAGCCCGACGCCGCCGCCTTGCGCCTCCTTCACCGCCTCCTCGATGCCGTGCACGAGATAGGGCCGGCAGGTGCAGATGTCGGAGCCGAAGACGTCCGAGCCGTTGCACTCGTCATGGACGCGGCAGGCGACGCGGCTTTTGCGGTCCGCCAGCTTCGAGACCTCGCCGATGACATAGGCCGTGATCGAGCCGATCGGCGGCAGGAAGACCCGCAGATCGGGCCGCGTGACCAGTTCGGGATACATGCCGCCGGTCTGCTCGAACAGCGTGCGGCGCAGTTCGTTCTCGCTCGTGCCGAAACGCTCGGCGATGCCCGGCAGGTGCCAGACCGGATCGACCGCGATCTTGGTGACGCTGACATCGCCTGATTTGTGCAGGATGTGGTCGTCGGGCGCGAGCCTGTGCGCCGCCATGGCGGCCAGAATCTCGGGCAGGTTGAGCCTGGCCTTGGTCACCGCGATGGTCGGGCGGATGTCGATGCCCTCGCCGATCAGCTGCCTGAAATCCTGCGCGACGCGGTGGCCGAAGGGATCGAGCGAGACGATCCTGCCCGGCTCGAACCATGACGGTTGCGGCGCAATCTCGGCGGTCGGATGCGTGTTGTGCAGGTCGGGCCGCTGCGAGGGGTTCATTGCGCGCGCCGAGATGGCGAGCGCGCGATAGACCGAATAGGAGCCGCCATGCGCGCCGATGACGTTGCGGTCTCCGGGCGCGGTCGTCGAGGCGATGACCGGGCCGCGCTCGGCGGCGCTGTCGGCGCCCCAGCGGATCGGGAACCGGGACGCGGCGCTGCCGGGCTCGGGATAGGAGGTCAGGCGGGTATGGGTCGTGCGGTTCTGCGAGTTCATCGCCGGGTCCGGTCGCTGCAAATGGAAAAAGGTCCCCGGCTCGCAAGCCCAAGGACCTTCCTCTGGACGGCAATGTGAACCCGCCGCGCGCCGAGGTCAAATCGACGGTGCAGCGGCTGTTACACAGGGGACATTTACCAAGCGGAAGCCGTGCCATATTGCTGATGTCGACTTGCCGCGGAATGAACCGGAGCGTCCGAGTTCTTTCCCTCCCAAGATCTGGCCGAAACGCATTCCGCCGACTTTTCCGATATCGAGGAAATCCGATCATGAGCCAGATCATGTCGCATCGCGAGTGGATGAAGCTGACCGATGGCGGGGCACTGGCCGCGCGCAGCCCCGCGCTCAAAGTGCTCGACGCCGCCCTGCTGAACCATGAAAAGCAGCCGGACCCGGCCAGCAAGCAGGCGCTGGTCAACGCCTTGCACGGCTGGATCAACGCGCAGGGCATCGGCTGGAAGACCAGCATCCGCAACAGGCGCAACGCCGTCGAGACCCTGTTCCGCCAGCTCGGCCCGGAGGGCGGCCAGATCAAGCCCAACCGCGTCGCGCTCTCCCATGTCCGCAACGAATCCCGCGCCATCCTCACGGAGCTGTTTCAGGGCAAGAAGATGGTGCTGCGTCCCGGTCTGATGGCGAAGATAGCCGGCAACGGGACCGTGGGGAAAATGACAACCGCCTGGGCCGGCATCGGCGTCGTCAGGCACGGCCGCACCCTGCACAAGCTGACGACCCCGCCCTCGCCGCCGGGCCTCGCCAGTCAGCTCGCGCGCGCGCTGACCGACCAGATCATCCCGCCGGAGTTTCGCGCCGAGGTGATGCAGTTCCTCGGGCCGGTACTGCCCAACTTCATGGCCGAACTGTCGGCGGCCTGCGCCCCCTTCGTCGGCGTCGCCGTCTCCGGCGCGACGGCGGTGGTCGGTTTGATCCAGGTCGCGCAGGCCGAATACAAGCTCGACGCGGCGAAGACCCATGCGGCGCGGACCTTCAGCGCCGACGAGCCGGAAGCGGCGTTTCAGGCGGTCATCCGGATGCTGACGCGGGAGGCCGACAACACTCTCGCCGCATTCGGCGTCGGCCTGTCCGCGTTCGGCGCCAAGCTGGTGACGTTTCTCGTCGATGGCGGGGCCGTGACCAATACGGCGATCAGCCTGACGGGCGCGCTGATCAAGCTGATCATGGTGGCGCGCATCGCGGTTCGCGACGTGATGGAGCGCAACGAGGCCAACAAGCTGCTGGCGCAGCCGGTCATCACCGCCGCGCTGTTTTCGGCCAGCCCGCTGACGGGCGCCTATCTCGTCTGCTGCGCGCCGACGAGCGTGATCGTGAACACCCTGATCGACTACGCGACGTTCGACCAGCCGGGCATGATGGACAAGGTCGAACGCGCGGTCAAAACGCATATCGAGCCGCTGAAAGCCGCCGCTCACAAGCTGATCAAGGAGCACCGTATGTATATTCTGGAACTGCAGAACCACGCCGGCATCATCGAGAAGAACGCAGGCAACCTGAAGAAGATGGCTGCGGCGACCGGCAAGACCGTCATCGGAAAAAGCAGCATTCAGGGCTGATGGTCCGGGCGGGCCTCAAGCCGGCCCGGCTGTCGTCCTGCTTCTGATCGCGGGCGCGGCGCTCGAGACAGCGGCGGCAGCCCCACGCTTGCGCCGGTCGGACAGGCAACGCCGCGCCGCTGGAGCGGCGCGGCGTCAAGCCTCAGGCCTCAGGCCTCTCAGAACACGGCGAGATAGCGCAGCAGCGAAATGATGCCGATGACGATGACGATGATCTGGACGATGTTCTTGATCTGCGCATCGAGCGGCAGCATGCGCACGAGATAAAGCACGAGACCGATGACCAGAACGGTGATCAAAAGTGAAATCAGAATGGACATGATTGAATTCCTCGCTCGGCCGGAAGCCGGCCCCCCAAAGCCCTAGCGCCGCGACGCATTCGCGGCACGCCGGCTATGCGGTGAGAACGCCGCAGGGTGGGGATAGGTTCCGGGTGGGGGTGTGTGCAATGCCGGCAATGAGGCGGGAGGCGCTGCCGCCTCTTCCCTTCTCCCGGATGGGAGAAGGTGGCCCGGAGGGCCGGATGAGGGCCTGCCGTTTCCGCGAGAGGGCGCAACGGCTACGTCTCGTTTCAACGACCAGCGGCAGGCCCGCCCGAGATCAGAACTCAGAGTGTCGAAGTCGGGTATACCCGACTTCGATGCGGGAGAGGGGTTCCCGCGCTTGTCGCGAATAGGACTTACCCCGCGATGCGCCCGAAATCCGCCACCGCGCGCGTCGCCTCGCGGAGCTGGTTGAGCAGGCGCAGGCGGTTGGCGCGCAGTGCGGGGTCGGGATCGTTGACCGTGACCTTGTCGAAGAAGGCGTCGACCGCCGGGCGTAGTTCCGCCAGCGCCGCCATCGCGCCCTCATAGTCTTCGGCCGCTACGGCGCTTGCGGCCTTCGGCGTCGCCTGCGAGAGCGCGACCGCGAGCGCTTTCTCCTCGATCAGCCCGGCATCGGCGATGAGGTGCAGGTCCGGCTGACCGGCGAAAGCACCCTCGCCGTCCCTTTTTTCCTCGGCTTTCAGGATGTTGGCGGCGCGCTTGTAGCCGGCGAGCAAGCTCTTGCCGTCTTCGGTGTCGAGGAAGCGCGACAGCGCCGCTACGCGGCGGGTGATGAGGAGGAGGTCGTCGGAAGCACTCGACGCGCTCTCTCCCCCCTTGTGGGGGAGAGCTGGAGAGGGGGGGCGATCGACAGGGTGAGCGGCGGGGAGCCCGGTCGATCGCCCCCCCTCCCTGCCCTCCCCCACAAGGGGGGAGGGTTCTGCGGCAGAGCCTGCGAGCACCGCATCGACCAGATCGTGCCGCGCGCCCTGGTCGCGGAGCATGACCTTCAGGCGGTCATGGAAGAAGGAGATGAGGTCGGCGTTGAGTTCAGGACTTACCGCCTCGATTTCGATTGCCTGCGTCTCTTCTCCGTACATGGCATGAGCGGCAGCATCTGGGTCTCCCCACGGCTGTACGCGCTGATCGCCAAACCGACGTGTGAAGCTGATTGTAAAACCTGTAGCAAAAAACCCCATATCTAACGCGCTCTGTATAATCCATTCGTACGGATTATCCGGAATCAGAGGAAAATTAAACGGCTTAAATTGAACTTCACCATTCACCGTGACTGGATACAAAAGTTCGATATCTATATGAGGGCTGCTAAGAGCCTGTCTAATTCTACTTTTTTGCCGTTCACGCTGAACCAAATCCAAAACGCGTGTCAGATTCATAGTTACGCTCAAGCTAGTGAGCGCTCTGATAACCCCCAGCGCCGCCCGCCGCAGCGCATACGGATCCTTGCTCCCGGTCGGCTTCTCGTCGATGGCCCAGAAGCCGACCAGCGTGTCGAGCTTGTCGGCGAGCGCCACCGAGACCGAGACCGGATCGGCCGGGACGCGGTCGGAGGGACCGAGCGGCTTGTAGTGTTCCTCGATCGCGGCGCAGACGCTCGGATGCTCGCCCTGCAACTCGGCGTATTTTCGGCCCATCAGCCCCTGAAGCTCGGGGAACTCGCCGACCATCTCGGTCGGCAGATCGGCCTTGGCGAGTTTCGCCGCGCGTTCGGCCAGCTCCGGATCGGCTCCGACGATGGGCGCAAGCTCCCGCGCCAGCGCCGCGATGCGCTGCACGCGCTCGCCCTGCGTGCCCAGCTTGGCGTGGAAGATGACGCCGAGCCTGTCGAGTTTGGCCATGCGCTGGTCGAGCGGTTTTGTGAGGTCCAGCCCGAGCTTGTCCGCGCTGGCCTGGAGCGTGTCGAGATCGGGCAGGTTGCCCTTGTCGGTCGCGAAGAAATAGGCCGCGTCGGAGAGGCGTGCGCGCACGACGCGCTCATTGCCGGCGACGATCGCCGCGCCGCCGTCGCTGGCGACGAGGTTGGAGGTCAGGAGGAAGCGGTTCGAGAGCGCGCCGGTCGCGGGATCGCGCAGCACAAAGCATTTCTGGTTCGCCCGGATCGTCGCGCGGATCGCCTCGGCCGGGATTTCGAGGAAGCGCTCCTCGAACGAGCCCATCAGCACGACCGGCCATTCGACCAGCCCCGCGACCTCCTCCAGAAGCCCCTCATCCTCGACCAGTTCGAGCCCCTGCGCGAAGGCGAGCGTCTTGGCATCGGCGAGGATGATCTCTTTGCGCCGGTCGGCGTCGAGCACGACCTTAGCCGTCTCCAGCGAGGTCACATAATCGTCGAAGCGCCGCACGGTGATCGCTCCGGGCGCATGAAAGCGGTGGCCATAGGTGACGTTGCCGGAGACGATCCCGTCGACCTCGAAGGGAACCACCTCGGGCTCCTCGGTCTCGGCCCCGAAGGTGCAGAGAATGGAATGCAGCGGGCGCACCCAGCGCAGGCTCGCGCCCGCCGCCGAGGCCTTGCCCCAGCGCATCGATTTCGGCCAGGGAAAGGCGCGGATTATGGCGGGCACGATCTCGGCTATTGCCGCCACCGTCTCGACGCCGGGCTTCTCGACGATGGCGACGTAAGAGTCGCCCTTCTTCGGATCGCTGACGACCGTCGCCTGATCAAGCGACGTCAGTCCGGCAGCCTTCAGGAAGCCCTGCACGGCGGCGTCGGGCGCGCCGACGCGCGGCCCCTTTCGCTCCTCGCGGACATCGCGCCCGCGCACCGGCAAGCCGGCGATGTGCAGCGTAAGCCGCCGCGGCGTGGCGAAGCCCTTGGCGCCCTCATAGACCAGCCCGCGCTCGACCAGCGCATCGGTGACGAGCTTGCGCAGGTCATCGGCCGCCTTGCGCTGCATGCGGGCGGGGATTTCCTCGGAGAAGAGTTCGAGCAGGAGATCGGGCATCAGGCTACTTCTTGACCGGGAGGCGCGGCTGCGGCTCTTTCTCAACGCAGCCGCTTAAGCTAGATTTGTCGTCGGTCAACCCGAGCTTCGCGATGCCGGTCGAAAAAGCAATGTCTCCCGATCTCAGCCGTGTCACGATGACCAAAGGCATCTGCGGCGGACGCCCCGTCATCCGGGGAACGCGCATCCGCGTGATGGATATTCTCGACATGCTGGCTGAGGGCGTCTCGTGGGAAACGATCCTTGCCGACTTTCCGAGCCTTGGTGAAGCCGACATTGCCGCAGCATTGGCCTACGGGGCCAAGGCGACGGACCAAAGGATCGCCGAGATCGCCTGAGTGGTTTTCCTCTTGGACGAGCAGATGTCGCCATGGCTCGTGAAGCGCTTGATTGCGGCCGGGCACCAAGCAAGCCACGTCTCCGATCATCTGGGTGACGGGGCACCGGATCGCGAAATCTGGTCACTGGCGAGACGGCTTCGGGCTGCCCTCATAACGAAGGACGAAGACTTCATCGTCTGGGCGCGGCGTCGGTCAGACTGCCGCGGCGTCCTTTGGATTCGCTGCGGCAACGTTTCGAATGACGGGCTTTGGCAACGCCTGGAACCGGCGCTACCGGCGGCTGTCGCAGCGCTCGAACGCGGGCAGCGGATCGTCGAGTTCCGTTAGCCACCCCCGCCCGCCGTCTTCAGCCACGCGGCCCCGCAGGCCTTGGCCAGCTCCCGCACCCGCAGGATGTAGCTCTGGCGTTCGGTGACCGAGATCACGCCGCGCGCATCGAGCATGTTGAACATGTGGCTCGCCTTGATGCACTGGTCGTAGGCCGGCAAAGCGAGTTTGTGCTGCGGCCCGTTCGCGCCCTCGTCCGCCTCGCCCGCCGCCAGCAGCGCCATGCATTCGGCCTCGGCGTCGGTGAAATGACGAAACAGCATCTCGGTGTTGGCGTGCTCGAAGTTGTGGCGCGAGAACTCCTGCTCAGCCTGCAGGAAGACCTCGCCATAGGAGACGCGGTCCTCGCCTTCACCGCCGTTGAAGTTGAGGTCGTAGACGTTCTCGACGCCCTGGACATACATCGCCAGCCGCTCGAGCCCATAGGTCAGTTCGCCCGCCACAGGCGCGCATTCCACGCCGGCCACCTGCTGGAAGTAAGTAAACTGGCTGACCTCCATGCCGTCGCACCAGCACTCCCAGCCGAGACCCCAGGCGCCGAGCGTCGGGCTCTCCCAGTCGTCCTCGACGAAGCGGACATCGTGGAGCGCGAGATCGACGCCGATTTCACGCAGCGAGTCGAGATAGAGCTGCTGCAAATCCGGCGGCGAGGGTTTGAGGATGACCTGGAACTGGTAGTAGTGCTGCAGCCGGTTGGGGTTCTCGCCATAGCGGCCGTCCTTGGGGCGGCGCGAGGGCTGGACATAGGCCGCCTTCCAGGGTTTCGGCCCGAGCGCGCGCAACGTCGTCGCCGGGTGGAAGGTGCCGGCCCCGACCTCCATGTCGTAGGGCTGCAGCACGACGCAGCCGCGCTGCGCCCAGAAGCGCTGCAGCGTCAGCAGCAGCCCCTGGAAGGAGCGGGTCGGGTCCATCGCGGCTGTGGTCGCGGCGGGGTGCGAAGCGAGGGCGGACAAGGGTTTGCGGGCCTTCCAGAACGTCTGCGGTGGCGGCGTGCTTAGGGTCTGCGGCCGGTTGCGGTCAAGCCGGCGGGCATTTTCGCGGGAACCGGCCCGGACAGGTTTCGTTCATCGGGGATGCGCTATCCAACCTCTCAACCGCCACGATCCGCGGCGCTCGGGGGCGACCGCTTGAGCCGGATCGACGGTCGACACAGCAGGAGAAACCCAATGCTGTCATCTCGTCTCATCGCTGCTGCCTTTGCCGGCGCGCTCCTGATGGGCGCGGGCCTCGCCTCGGCTCCCGCAGCCGCCGCCCCCGTCGCCGCCGGTACGACCCAGGCCGCGACGGCGGATCATGGCCTGATCCAGCAGGCCTGGCATCGCGGCCGTCCGCATTATCGCGGGCATGGCCGGTATTATGGCCGACCGGTCTATCGGCAGCGCTGCGTCGTCACCGTCCGACGCGTCTGGACCGGCTATGGCTGGGTGAACCGTCGCGTGCGCGTCTGCCGCTAAGGGCGGCTCGGCCCAAAAGCGGCCGCATTGCCGCCGCTTCCTGAAGACAGCCTGAACGGCGCGGTGGAACGCCGTTCAGGTTCAAGGGTTACCATCGGACTCGAATATGGCGGGTCACGCGCGACAAGGGTCGCCGACGCCATGTGAAGAAAGGGACAGTTTCATGCTTCGCAAGCTGATTCTCGGATTTGCGACGGCGCTTGCGCTGGGCGGCGCTTCGCTGGCGCCCGCCAATGCGGCTCCGGTCGCGGCCGGCACGGTGCAAACCGCTCAGGAGACCCGCGCCGCGGGCGATCTGGTCGAGAACGCACAGTATTACGGCCCGCGCCGCCGCTATTACGGCCCGCGCCGCTACTACGGCCCGCCGCGCTTCTACGGCCCGCGCTACTACGCGCCGCGCCGCTATTACGGCCCGCCGCGCTTCTATGGCCCGCGCCCGTTCTACGGCCCGCGCTACTGGTAAGCGCCTTCAGTCGGGGCGCAGCGTCGCGGTTCCGCGATGAAGCACCTCGCTGAGGCTGGTCATCGCGCCATCCTCGCGATGAAGAACGAGAGCCGGCAGCAACGCTGCCGGCTTTCTGCTGCCGAGCGTGGCCGAGACGAGGATGCGGATCGCCGGCCGGTCGGCCGCCGCATGAACCGGCCGGATGCTGACGCCGCCAAAGCCGGTCGCGAGTTCTGCCAGAACCTCCGGCAGCGCCGCGGCGCGATGGATCAGCGCGAGCCGGCCGCCCGGCATCAGCAGGCGGCGCGCTGTCTTCAGCCAGACCGACAGCGGCGTCTCGACAACATGGGCGGCGCGGCGATTGGCGACCGGCGACAGCCGCGCCTCACCGGGCGCATAGAAGGGCGGATTCATCGCGACGCAGGCGAAGCTCGCAGTGGCGAGGCCTGCCTGTTCGAGCGTCGCTGAGGCTGCGCCGAGATCGGCCGCGATCACGCGGATGCGCTCCTCCAGCCCATTGGCGGAGGCGTTACGCGCGGCCAGCACCGCAAGCTCGCGATCGCGCTCCAGCAGCGTCACCTGCAGGGCCGGCTGCGCCAATGCCGCAATGAGCCCGATCGTGCCGACGCCAGCGCCCATGTCGAGCAGTGGGCCGGCGCCAAGTTCGGGCAGGGTCGCGGCCAGCAGCACGGCGTCTGAGCCGGCGCGATGGCCCTTTTTCGGCTGGAACAGGACGAGCCGGCCATCGAGGATGCGGTCCTCCCCGATCTCGCCCAGCCCCGCGGCGATCTCAGCCATCGCGCAGTTCGGGCCCGAAGCCGGCCTCGGTCAGGAGCGCGCGGGCCCTCATCCGGTCGGCCTCGCGGACCAGCAGCCGGCGCGGGAAGGCGCCGATCATGCCCTCCAGCGCGCTGATATGCTGGTCCGCGATCAGGCAATCCAGATTGGCGGAGGCCAGCAGCGCCTCGATGGCGCCGAGCAGGACGATGTCGTTGGTGCGAACGAGTTCATGCATGCCGCCATGGAGCGCGAGGGGGACGCGATGCGCAAGCCTCTTGTCATGAGAGCGCCGGCGGCAGCCCCCTCCCCCCGCTTGCGGTGGGGAGGGTTGGGGTGGGGGGCCGTCCGACCGGGTACGACTTCGATTATGAACGGCTCAACCCTGTCGTTCTGCCCCCCATCCCTAACTCTTCCCCACCGCAAGCGGGGGGAAGGGAACAGGGCAGGTGCGGCGTCAGGCTGCGTTTGCAGGGGCTGGCCACCCATGCGACGGTTGTGGCAAGGCAGGACCGCATTGCGATGCGCGAAAAAAGTTCGGTTGGAGTGATCGTCATGGGCGTCGTCGTCGCGTTCGAGGACAAGGAAGCGGGCAAGGGCTCCGACTCTGCCCGGATCGAGACGCTGGTCGAGCTGACGCGGGCTGACATGGAGCGCGTCAATGCGATGATCCTGTCGCGCACCGGCTCCGACGTGACGATGATCCCCGAGGTCGCCAACCATCTGATCTCGTCTGGCGGCAAGCGGTTGCGGCCCATGCTGACGCTGGCCGCGGCGGCGCTGTCTGGTTATCGCGGCGAAGGCCATGTCAAGCTCGCGGCCGGCGTCGAATTCATGCATACGGCGACGCTTCTGCATGACGACGTCGTCGACCAGAGCGACATGCGGCGCGGCAAGCTCGCGGCGCGGATGCTCTGGGGCAATGAGGCGAGCGTGCTCGTCGGCGACTTTCTGCTCGGGCAGGCTTTCAAGATGATGGTCGAGGTTGGCTCGCTGCGGGCGCTCGACATCCTCTCGACGGCGGCGGCCGTGATCGCCGAGGGCGAGGTGATGCAGCTCTCCGTCGCCAAGAACACCGAGACGACAGAGGACGAGTATCTTCAGGTGATCCGGGGCAAGACGGCCGAACTCTTCGCCGCAGCCTGCGAGGTCGGCCCCGTCATCGCCGAGGCCGGCAAGGCCAAGTCCGCCGCCTGCCGCAGCTACGGGCTCAATCTCGGCATCGCCTTCCAGCTCATCGACGACGCGCTCGACTATGGCGGCATCGCGGCCCGGCTCGGCAAGAACACCGGCGACGATTTCCGCGAAGGCAAGATCACCTTGCCCGTGGTGCTCTCCTTCCGGCGCGGCTCGGAGGAGGAGCGCGCCTTCTGGCGACGGACGCTGCAGGATGGCGAGATCAGGGACGGCGATCTGGAGGAAGCGCAAGCCATCATGCGCCGGCACCGGGCGCTGGACGACACGATCGAGCGCGCCGAGCACTACGCCAAGATGGCCAAGGACGCGCTCGGCCTGTTCCCCAACTCAGTGATGAAGCAGGCGCTGAACGAGACGGTCGATTTCTGCGTGGCGCGGGCGCACTGAGGCGAAGCTCGCGACTTGTCCCCGGTGGTAAGCTTTACTACCATGGGGAGGGGCGAAGCGGGGTGTTGTCATGTCGCAGGTCGAGAAGGTGAGCATAGCTCTGACTGCGGAAATGGCAGGGCTGATGCGTCGGGCCGTCGCAAGCGGCGAATACGCCTCGTCGAGCGAGGTGGTGCGGGACGCGCTCAGGGCCTGGAGTTCGCGTCGCGATTCGCGCGATGAAGCGATTGCGGAGATTCGACGTCTTTGGGACGAGGGGGTCGCTAGCGGGTCGCCGGTTCCGAGCGACGAAGCCTTCGAGCGGATCAGGGCAAGAATCGAGGCCGTTTCGGCGCGTTGATCTTCCGGCTGCTACCCCAAGCAGAAGAAGACATCGGCGAAATCGCCGTTTACATCGCACATGACGATAAAGGTGCGGCGCAACGCTGGTCAGCCAAAATTCGTCTGCTTTGCGAGGCTCTCGCGGATTCGCCAGGAATGGGGGTCGCGCGAGACGAGTTGCGACCGGGGCTGCGGATGATGCTGACCGGCAACTATCTCATTCTGTATCGCATCGGTGCCGATGCGGTCGAGATCATCCGGGTTCTCGATGGGCGCCGGTCATGGCGGTCGCTGATCTGACGATGCTCGCCGATGAACCGGCGGCGAACGCAGCGGCCGATTTTCGCGTGGCGCGGGCGTATTGCGGCGTCAGGTTGATTCAGCCTTTTCCATTCTCATCCCCGAGCACACCCCGGCAGACCGCCAGCAGAAATCCCGGCAGCACCGCGAAGGCGTAAGGAGTGTGGATGCGCTCCAGCGGGGTGTGATAGTCGCGGCCCCAGGGCCCGATATTGACCGTCGGCACGCCGCCGACCGCGCCGGACCAGCGCACGCCGCTCTCCCAGGCCGGCGTGTGGCGCGCGATGAACGGCGCGTCCCGCGCCGAGGCCTCGCCGATGAAGCTGACATCGGAGATGCCGGGAAAGAACGCGATCTCGCCGATCGTCTCGCCGGTGTCGGCGCGCAGTCTGGCGCGGGCGTCGTCGATCGCCGCGCGCAGCCGCATGGCTCCCTCCGAGCCGGACAGGCGCACGGGCGGATAGGGCAGCGAACCGAAGCCCAGCACCACCGCCGGCCCGGCGCGGCCAGAGAGCCGCCAGGCGGCCTCCGTCAGGCGGCGGTTCTGCTCCGGCAGCGGCAGCGCCTCGGCGGCCAGCCTTGCGCCAAGCTCCGCAAGCTCCCGGCGCGCGGTCTCGCTCGCCGAGGCCTGCGCCAGCAATCCGGCGGCGTCGAGCAGCGGGACCTCCAGCGGCGTCTGAGGCTCGCCGGAGACCACGCTGCGTCGTCGCGCGAGGCTGTCGCCCATCTCGGCCAGCGCCTGCCCGGCGAGCGTGCGGAAGATGGCCATGGTTTCGGCCGCGTCGCGGCCCATGCTGAGCACGTTCCAGCTCGCAAAGACGCTCGCCGGCGTGGTGACGTCGTAGCCCTCCTTGCCGTCCTTCAGGCTGAGCAGGGTGGGTGCGATGCCGGGCTGGCCGTCGCCCCCGTCGGCGAGTTCCGGCGCCCATTCGAGACGCGTCGCCAGCGCGGCTGCGAGCGCGCCCGCATTGACGCCCTGGAACGGATGGCTGGCATGGCTCTGGCGACCGACCGCGAGCGCGGTCAGCAAAATCTTGCCGACGCTGCCGAACGCGACCGAGCGCCCCGTCGCGCCGTCGCCATTGTCGCCGATGCAATCGAGATTGATCGCGGCGACGATCTCCAGCCCATGCTCGCTCTCGATCGCCGGCAGCGCCTCGGCGAGCGCCCGCGCGCCTTCCGAATTGACCTCCTCGTCCGGCACCGCCACGAACAGCAGGTTCCCCGCCCCGGGCGTTTCGGCGAAGGCCTCCAGCGCCGCCAGCCCGGCGGCGAGCCCGCCCTTCATGTCGAGCAGGCCGCGGCCGGGCAGGAAATCGCCGCCGGCGAAATCGTCGCGCGCCCGGCGCTCGGCCTCGTTGCGCGGCGTGGCGAGCTTTTCGCGCAGCGCCGCCAGCAGCGCCTCGGGCTGCGTCGCCAGCGGCGCGAGTTCGCCATAATCCTCGATCGAGACCGTGTCGAAATGGCCGGTCAGCAGCACCGTCGCCCGGCCCTGCCCCCTGACGAGGCTCGCAAGGCAGGCGCGCGGCAGGGCGTCGCCCTTCGTCGGGATCAGCCATGTGAGCGCGTCGCGCAGTGCCGGCCGCGTCGCGAGCTTGTCCCGCAGCAGATGCGGCAGGGCCTGCTCGCCGGGCGAGCCGGTGACGGAGCTTTGCTGCGTCAACCAGATCGCCCATTGGCGCGCGGTGTCGGGGTCGAGGTCGGGCATGGCGGTCCGCGTTGTCGCTGGGGAGGCGAGCATAGGGGGATTCGCGTGCGGCTGTCGTGGTGCTGGAGCCTCGACGCGACTCCCCTCCCCCTTGTGGGGAGGGGCTGGGGGGGGGGGGCGAACGACCGGGTGAGCGAGTTTTGGGAAAAGATGAGCCTGCAGCGGCGATACTGCCATCTGATGGAACGAATCGCTCTTGCCCCACGCCCCCCACCCCTTCCCCTCCCCACGAGGGGGAGGGGTTTCCGTCGCGCCTCCAGAGCTCGATCGAAAAGATTCAGCATCATTGAAAACTGATCCAAGGATCGCCCGGTCGTGGGGTCCGGGTTCGGCCCTTTGGGCCGCCCCGGAATGACAAGCGGGAGGCGCGCGCACCGAAGACCCCGACCGGCCGGGGCCGCGGGGGTTTCGGGCTTCGAGCGTAATCCCGAGGGGATGCGCGGGGCCGGGTGGCGTCGCAGTCGACGGCTGCGTGCCGATGTCGATGTCGATGTCGAGATGTCGAACAGCGCCAACTGCCGCCGCCCGACCCCGCACGCGGTTGTCTTGTCGGTTCCGCTCGCCGCCCATGAAGGTCGGGGATGACCGGGATGTCCGAAGTCCCCGGCGACGAGCGGTCCCTCCATGGCCTCAGGCCCGCAACGGCCGCGACCATGAACACCGCAACTCCGCCCGGCCGCACGATGCCTCGCGACAGCCCCCTTGGTCGGGCGGAGCGGGAGGGTTATCGCATGGGGTTTGGGGGGTGGGGATTAAGGGGCCATTCACCTGGAGTTGAGCAGGACCGTTTCAGAACACGATTTTCAGCTTCAGATCGGTTGGATGAGCCTGCTCTCTCGACAATCGGACACAGTCGCGTCAGGAGACAGTCTTAACGCTGACAGAGAAGAACGGGTCGCGACTATGCCTGATCCTTTTGAACCGTATCAGGACCCAGCCGGGATCGACTTCCTGCCTAACATGCTGTCGCATCTGTCATATGAAGCTCGCGATATCATGCAAGCGGTTCAGGCATTAGCACGTGAGACCAAGGGTTTTCGCGCGAGAGGCAGGCGTGGAGCGATAGATAATTTCAGTAAAGTTCTTGATAACGCCTTATCATTCGACGGAAGACTTACTGATCTAATCAGACCTTTGAGTGACCTTAGACAAACCTTTCATTTCATTGGCTCGGACCTGGACGCGCAACTAGCGAACGATTTGCTGGTAGGTGAGGTTCGGGCATTAGGCTTTCGATTACGTGAAAAAATCTCTGCCGCTTACAAAATTGCGGTAGCAGCTACCGACGCAATTCTAGCAGAGCAACCGTTAACGACAGGGCTTATTCCTCCTCAAGCGCCTGCGCCGATTAAAGTTCAGATTGCTAACGGTAGGCTTGCTATAAGTAATAATAAGACAAATTTTGGCCCCGTTCATAATGATGGAGTAGAGCGGATAAGGGCCGCCGCAGCCGAGATGCTCAGCATAGCTCTTTATTCAATTAACGAATCCGATAATATTGACAAACGAATTTCAATTTACCTAGAGCCTCTACGTCGTCATTTATTGTCTCCGCAAGACAAACTCTCAGTTGAAGCTCTGGGTATCAATTGGCGCTTAGCTAATTCGATAATAGATAGATTCAAAGATCAACTGCCAGATATTGTCATCTTACAGATTCAAGAGTCACTGGGACCGATAAGTGTTATCTTAAATCAGTATGAGGAATGGCGTGCCTTCCAAGCCTCTGAAGCCTCATCCACGTTCACTGCTAAGGAGGCTGGAGATCTGATTGTCGGCGCGGAAGATGTAGTCAGAGTCGGACTCGAAACGATCTGAACGCGATCAGGGCTTTGCGAGGCGTCGCGTGACGGCTCTGATGTGGGCGACGAGAACCCAGGCGGTGGCACTTTCGACCGTGGCCTCGAAGTCTTTGGCGAGCCTGCGGCATCGGCCGAGCCATGCGAATGTTCTTTCCACGACCCATCGACGTGGCAGGACTTCGAAGCCCTTGGCGCGATCGGACCGCTTGATGATCTCGATCTTCCAGCGTCCGGCCTTTGCCAGGGCGCCGCGCAGTTTGTCGCCGGCATAACCGCCATCGGCGAAGACGTGACGCAG
>Ga0209902_100207_pt1 | contig 94931 bp, 84 predicted proteins | sample FECB27metaG_FD_188304 | JGI IMG/M metagenome (GOLD analysis project Ga0209902, IMG submission 188304) | Cyanobacterial communities from the Joint Genome Institute, California, USA - FECB-27 (SPAdes) (version 2) | ecosystem: Environmental > Aquatic > Thermal springs > Hot (42-90C) > Microbial mats... | reverse complement strand
CCACCGCACACAAGGAGCGCACGTATTTTCTATCGTTTCTGGAGCGCCGGTGGCGCCAGACCTTGGGCTTGATGCCTATGAGCAGCAGTATCGCGATTGCCCGAAGGGCAGTGGGCTTCGCCCAATCGCGTTGTCAACAACCTCAAGAAAAAAGCCAAGTCTTTGGGCTTTGATTTAGTTGCTCAATCTGCTGCTACCGAATGTGTTTCTTAGGAGTATTGCGTGTTTGAGGATACTTTGGCAATCACTAGCCAACTCTCCTCTAAAAGATTAGCCTTTCCAGGCACTAAGATGCGTTTCTCCTGGTATGAAGTAGGGGTGAAAAAAGACTGGTTTGGTGGTCGTATTTCCTCAACTATCACACTTTATGAAATCACCAAAACAAATGTCTTAACTACCGATCCTCAACACCAAACAGTTTCTATTCAAAGAGGGGAGCAACGCAGTCGCGGTGTAGAGTTGGATGTCATCGGTGAAATTTTACCAGGATGGAATGTGATTGCATCGTACGCTTATACTGACGCCATAATCAGCAGCGATCGCAATTTTGCTGAAGGGAATCGCCTTGCAAGTGTACGGTACACCAACTAAAGCTGTTGTACGGTACAACAGCTTTAGTTTGTGGACAACCTACCGAATCCTTAAAGGAGATTTGCAGGGGCTGAGTTTTGGTGCTGGGGTTCCACTTTATTAGGCAAGCTTGACGGCACAAAAACAATCACCTAATCAACGGAAACTATCACATCTGAAGCTTTGATGATAGCGTAAGCTTGTTTTCCTTCTTGGAGTCCTAGCGTTTCTGCTGAAGTTTTTGTGATGACTGCAGTGACCTCTACTCCTGGGGCAATTTCTATGCTGACTTCGTCGTTAACAGCTCCGGTGATAATTTTTTTGACAGTGCCTTTGAAAGCATTACGAGCACTAATTTCCATATTCTGACACTCCCTGGTTGTTTTTTGATTTACTAATACTATCAACAACCTTTTGTGTGTCTATCACCTTTAGGTAGGATGCTTTTGTGATACTGAGGTGAAAAAATCTTGATTAACCCCCTCATTAGTGTAAACCGAATCTTTTTTCGTGATATCTGCAAGAAAATTCTTTTTGGTTTTATGTCAAAATGAATATTGTTTAGAATTTTACCAGGTAAATAAGCTATTCACCAGTATTATTGGTAAATGAGTAGAATAAAAACTATAAGGTAAGCAGTACAGTAATGGCTAAGTTGAGTCCTAAATGAGTCACTTTTCAGTCGGTCGGTCAAATACATATTTTCAGAAGACCTAGCAGCGTTTCTGGGCTAATTTGAAGGAGTTTATCAGGGTTAGTTTAGGGACGTTGATTCTAGTAAGTAGGATATGTCATTCTTTAATGACTTAATCACAAACTTCATCAGCAACTGACCAACAACAATCGAACATATTTCTCACGCTATTTTACAGGAACTTCAAGAATTATGACAACTTCAAATAGAGAGTCTGAAATCAACAAAAAAGAAGAAGAGTGGCGTGAAGAGTTGACGCCGGAACAGTTTTGTGTGCTGCGTCAACATGCGACAGAACGTCCTCACACTAGCCCACTGAATAAGCAGTATGCTAAAGGCACGTATGTGTGTGCTGGGTGCGGACAGCCATTGTTTACATCTGGAACAAAATTTGACAGTGGGACTGGCTGGCCTAGTTTCTTTCACCCAATTGAAGGTGCAATTGGCACAACCGTAGACAAGTCATTATTTATGACCAGAGTGGAAGTGCATTGCAGTCGCTGCAAAGGGCATCTAGGTCATGTGTTTGACGACGGTCCTGCACCCACTGGCAAACGCTACTGCATCAACGGTGTCTCTCTTAAGTTTATTCCAGACTGATATCGAGCGATCACCGTATCCCTTACGGGACGCTTTGCGCTTAGGTGGGCACTTCGTGCCATCGCACGGAATTTGAACAGTTGCTCAAGGACGGCAAAAGGCAACGGTTTTCTTTCGGTAAGGCTATGCTGCACAATATGTAGCGGGTCAGACGTGGGGCAACTAAGCCGGATTAAGCTAAAGTCATAGATGCGGCAGTATCGGAACTTAATCCGTATTGCCGCATTAATTTTGTCATTTCAATCAAACGTCATCTATCTAAAAGTAGATTCAAATGTTAAGACTTTATGTAAACATAAAAATATTTGGGTAAAAATACTCAATTTTTGTCCCCCTACTTTATGCATAAGGATTTGCATCTATGCAGTCTTCTGAACGTCGTCGAATATTGGTTGTGGATGATTTTGCCCTCAATGTATCTTTGCTTCAAACTGCTCTAGAAGCAGAGGGCTTTGACGTTGATACCGCAACCAATGGCAATTTAGCTTTGGCTAAGATAGAGGCTTCACCACCTGATTTAGTGTTACTAGATGTCATGATGCCTGGGATGAACGGTTATGAGTTAACTCGGTGTATCCGCCAGAATGATAAGTTACCCTTTATTCCCATTTTGCTCGTTACTGGTTGTGAAGAGGCTAGTGTCAGCAAAGAACTAGATATAGGATCTAATGATTTTATCCGCAAGCCGATCAATCTTGATAGATTACTGGCAAGAATTAACGCTTGTTGGAGCTAAAAAACAAGGAACCAGCGCAGTGTGTTGCCTGTGCTTTTTTCTTTATGATAATTTTAATAACAAAATCTTTTTTTTTTGACAAAAGTTCTAAATAAATTGTTAATGTAGCAATCCGATTTGATTTGTGATAATTAGCGCCAGATTCCCGACTTCTTAAAGAAGTCGAGAATCTTATTGTTCATGTTTAAAGTAGCGTGCCCGTAGGGCTTATAATTTAGGATTGCTATAGTTTCATTTACGTGGCCGACGATGCAGCCATTTAAATGGGTAGATAGAGCGAACACCTTCAAACCGAGTAACATCAAAGGGCAATAGAACCGTAAAAGTACTACCTTTACCTAATTCACTTTGCACATTTAAGCTACCGTGGTGTGCTTGAACAATTGCCAAAGAAATTGCCAACCCTAGTCCAGAACCGCCAGTGCTACGAGAGCGAGCCTCCTAAGGGAGGAGCTTCGCTAACGCTATTCACTCTATAAAAACGGTCAAAAATCCGAGTCAGCTCCTTTTGTGGAATGCCAATACCTGTATCTTGAACCTCAATCACAGCATAATGGTCAGTGCGGTCTAAGATAACTGCCACTTTCCCAAATTGTGGCGTGTATTGAATCGCATTGATAATTAAGTTAGAAACCAGACGATAAAGCTGCTCAGAATTACCGACAATATTCAGAGGTTGATGGACTCGTATTGAAGATGTTAGCGTCACATGAGAGGCGATCGCCATTGCTGCAAATTCTTCTACTAAATCGCTGATAATATCATTCAAGCAACATTCGCGTCGCATTGGCACTCTTTGTCTGTCTAGGCGAGCTAAGAGCAACAAATCAGCAACCAAAGTCGTGAGTCGCTGATTTTGACGCTGTATAGTTTGCAGAATGTCCCGCGCTTCTGTTTCATCCAGTTGCGGTATCATCAGTGCTGATTCCACCGTTGCTTGTGATGCAGCTAAAGGTGTCCGTAACTCGTGTGCCACATCCGCTGTAAATTGTTGAATTTGTCTGTAGGATTGGTAAATCGGTTGCATTGCTAATCCTGCTAACCACCAACTAGCAACACCTACCAAACCCATTGCTATTGGTAATCCCAAGGCTAAAATCAATTTCACAGCATTCAGATAAGCATTGAAGTCTTCGAGGCTTCGCCCTACCTGGATGTACCCCCAATCGCGATTGTCTTGGGTGTGTAGCATAAAGGAAATTTGGTGATAAAGCTTACCTTTGTTGTCTTTGAGGGTTTGCCAAAGTTTCTTGCTCAAAACTGGGGAAAGCCCTTCTGGATAGGAACCTGCTATGGCAATCAAGCGTCCTGTATTATCGAAAAAGCGTACATAATAACAATACCTCTGCCAATTTACGAGGGTTCAACGCCTGTAGAAACGGTATGAATACGTCCTAAAGAAGTAAGCTTGGCAAAAATCTGGGTTAATAAAATAGGCTCAGGCATTTCCGGAAGCATTTTTAAGATTTCATGGACATATCGAAAACCACTCTGGGTGAGCCTTAAGGTCAATAATGCCGGAGCCGGGATTAAGGAGACGAAAATCTAAGAGTTGATGATGGGACAAATTGACCATAAAGAATGCTAGATTAACAGCATTAGTTACAGCAGTTTGGCTTAAGTTCATGAAATCTTCCAGTCCCCAAAACTGCTTGGCATCTCGAAAATTGAATTCGATTTGAAACCGCAGTTTGTAATAGTCGATTATTTTCTCAAATGACAACTCTAGGTCACTAGAAAATAGAATTACATGGCTACGAGCATTAGTTTTAAGATTGGTTTTGACTAAAATAACTACATTCAGTGTTTGAGCAAATTCCTTGTGGAGTAAAGTAGCTTGGTAAATGTCAGTTTGGAGTTCATCCTCAATAGTACTTTTACATAAGTACTTCGCAGGTATGTTATGGTAGTCAATTTTATCTCCATATTTACGACGAGAGCGACAATTGGGGTCAGGGTTTTGATAAGGTATATATAATGCCGAATCGTAGCGGAGCTTGGAAATTATGTGCAAGTTTACTTGGCGAGCCATCTGCAAGGCATTATTGTTTCCAAAATGACCATCTAATACTAAGTAGGTAAGGGGAATAAAATCACCTAATAACTTGCAGTAATTCTGCCATACCAAAAGGCTTTACTAAGTAGTCATCTGCACCTGCATCTAAACCAGCAACTTTATCTTCCATGCTGTCTTTTGCTGTCAGCATCAAGACAGGCAAAGGATTTTTTTGGTAGCGTAGCTTTTTGCATAACTCTAATCCTGACATTCCTGGTAGCATCCAATCGAATATAGCTAAAGTGTATTGCGTCCAGCTATTTTCTAAGTATGCCCATGCATCAGTACCATCAATTACCCAGTCAACTAAATACTTCTGCTGGGTAAGAGTTCGCTTAATAGCAGCACCCAAATCTGGTTCATCCTCGACTAGCAGCACTCTCATAGAATCATAAACCGTAACTTGAAATCAAGGTAACAAGCTGTTTTTGTTTGTATAAGCTTATGAAAGCATTCAATCTCTTGCAAAAGTCAAAGAAATGAAAATTAAACCACAGATGGACACAGATGGACACAGATGAATAACTAGTGTTAATCGGTGTGCATCTGTGGTTCATTATTTCTTTGGTGTACCTTACAAGGGTTGCAAACGGCTATAATCGCTGTGCATCTGTTGTTTTAAATTTATATTAATCATACTTTTACAAAAAATCTATTTTATGATTGGAGATAGTTATTGATTAAAATTAAAAAGTCCATTTACCTTTTCACCTTTAACATCGGCAGTCACTTTCACCTGATATTGACCAGTTGCTTTTTCAGATAGTAAACCTGTGTAATGTTTATCTTTTGCATCATAGGTAAAAGGAACGGTCTTTTCTGTCCCATCAGGTAACTGAACTTGAGCCGTCACTTTGGCATCAGGTATTGCTTCATGATTGTCTCCTCTTTGCAAATAGAAATCCATATGAGTTCTATTAGCTTCTTTTTCAGGGACAAACTCTAAATGGTAAGCTCCCGTTTCTACAATTTGACCTCCATGAGATTCACCATGCTGTCCCTCGGTTTTAGCAGCAGGTGACGCTGAAGGAGTTGAGGCTGAGGACTGAGTACTTGAGCTAGAACTCACTGGATTGTTTTCTGTATTAGCTGCTTGATTACCATTACTACAAGCACCTAAGAAAAGCAGCCCGACACTTCCTAGAACAATTAAGTTAGATTTGAATGAATTCATTGATTGACTCCTCATTTTAAATTATTAAAATTTAGAAAAACTATGGAAAATGATGCTAATAAATTACTGTTCCACTACTGCTCTAACTGCCTTACCATTATCTACAACTGCTGTAGCCCGTTTTGGCAGCAATTTTTTTCCAAACTGAGCATACAACGCAGGTAAAACGACCAGCATTAAGGCTGTAGAAGTGAACAAACCACCTAACACTACTATCGAAAGTGGTTGCAGAATTTCCTTTCCAGGACCACTCTCAACAACCAAGGGTGCTAATCCTAAAGCTGAGGTAAAAGCTGTCATCAAAATCGCATTCAGACGTTCCATCGACCCTTTAATTAAGACTTCTTTCAAAGGCATTCCGTCAGCAAATTTGCTGTTGTAATTATCCACCAACAGCAATCCATTACGGGTAGCAACTCCAAATAGGGTGACAAAGCCAACCAAAGAAGCAATAGAAATCACGCCACCAGTCAAAGCCACAGAAAAAACTCCCCCCACCAATGCCAAAGGTAAGTTAATCATAATCATGGCGGTAGAAGGAATGGATTTGACTGAAAGGTACATGATGACAGTGATGACGACAAAGGCAATGACACTGAAAATTAGGATATTGTGAGTTGCTCTTTCTTGCGCCTCAAATTGACCCGCATACTGAATATAGTAACCAGAAGGTGGATGTACCTCTTGATTGACTTTGTCTCGAATTTCATTGACGATAGAGCGTAAATCTCTACCGCTAGCGTTTGCAGAAACAACAATCAAACGAGAAACATTTTCTCTGTTGATAGTGTTAGGACCAGTACCGTTTTCAATTGTGGCAACTTGTGCTAAAGGAATCTTTTGACTGGTAGGAGTATCAACTAATAAATTGCGAATCGCATCCAGGTTTTGACGTGCATCTGATTTTAACCATACAACTAAATCAAAAGTTTGTTGATTCTCCAAAACTTGCGAAACAACTCGTCCATTGAGGGCAGTTTCAATCATTTCAGACAGTTTTCCTACTGTCAAACCGTATCGAGATGCAGCAGGACGGTTAAATTTAATTTGAATCTGTTCAATTGGGACTTGGGGTTCAAGTTGCAAATCTACAATGCCATTAACGGTTTTCATCACCTCATTAACTTGACTCCCGATGGTGCGGAGTTGTTCTAAGTCTGGACCGAAAATTTTGACGGCGATCGCACTCCTAACTCCAGATAATACCTCATCCATCCGGTGAGAAATAAAACCCCCAATATTTGGTGCTACTCCTGGTAATTTGTTAAATTCCTCCCGCAACTTCTCAATAGTTCCCTCCCTATCTTTCAGTCCTTTTTCACTTAACTCGATATCCAAGTGTGCTGAATTCACCCCTGCTGCATCCGCATCACCTGGCGCACGTCCAGAACGTAATTGCACATAGGGAAATCTGGAGTCATTTTTCAGTGCATCTTGAAGTGCAAAACCTGCGCTATTCGTAGCTTCAAGCGACACACCTGGATATAGTGTCAATGTATTTACTAAAGTTTGCTCCTCAAACTCTGGTAAAAACACTCTCCCAAAAGAGGGAAAAATCACAGTAGCTGCCACTAAGCTGGCAACAGCTACAGCTAAAATAATTCCACAATGGCGCAGTGAGAATTTTAACAGAGGGTGATAAAGCCGCTTAAAAAATCTTGCTACCCAAGGTTCGGTTTCTGGTAAGTTACCATAAGGCAATAAGATTGCACATAAAGCTGGAGTCACAGTTAATGCCGTCATACTAGAAGCAATCACTGCTGCCATATAACCTAACCCCATAGGGATAAAAATGCTACCTTCTACGCCAGTCAAAGCAAAAACTGGAGAGAAGACAACTATAGTAATGATGGTAGCTCCAAAAACTGAATCCCGTACCTCCTGACAACCATCAAATACAACATCTAAAACTGGGCGTGGATTAGGTGAGTGTTTATTTTCTCGCAGGTTACGATAGACATTTTCAGCATCAACGATCGCATCATCAACCGCAGAACCAATGGCGACTGCTAACCCTCCCAAAGTCATTGTATTTAAACCTTGTCCTAACCAATTGAGTAGTAGTACTCCAATCAGCAAAGATAAAGGGAGGGCGGTTAAACAAATAGCCAGGTTACGCCAATTCATTAGAAATGGTATCAGAATAAGAGCAACAATAATGCTGCCTTCAACTAAAGCCTCCCTAACATTTTCAATAGAAAAATCAATATAACTTTCTTGCCGGAATGTAGCAGTCACTTTAATATCTTTTGGTAAGCCTGCTTTCACTTCTTCCATCGCTGCTTCTATGGCACGAGTGACAGTGGGAGTATCCGCTTGAGGTTGTTTATTAATGAAGACAATAATTGCCTTTTGACCGTTAAAACTGCCGTCACCTCGTTTGATAGCTGCACCAATTTGCACATCAGCAATATCTGATATTTTGATAGGCGTACCATTGCGAGCAGTAATCACTGATTGCTGCAATTCTTCGATAGATTCAATCCGCCCAATACCCCGAATTAATTTTTCTCGGTCAGGAGTGATTAAATAACCACCAGGAGCATTGACATTAGCAGCAGATGTCGCTTCTACTATGTCGTTTAAAGTGACATTAAAGGCTTTTAACTTCTCTGGATCAACTAATACTTGATATTGACGAACATCACCGCCATAAGCTATAACCTGACTCACACCAGGAACAGCTAATATGCGATTTTTCACTTACCAATCAACTATACGCCGTACTTCCATTAAAGGAGTACTTTCAGAAGTAAAAGCGTATTGTAATACAGTACCGATGGGGGAAGTGGTAGGAGAAATTTGCGGCGTTTCTACCGCTTCAGGCAGTTTACTTTGAGCTTGTTGTAATCGCTCTGTTACTAATTGGCGAGCTTGATAGATATCGGTTCCCCAGTTAAAAATGACTTTAACAACCGAGAGTCCCGATGCACTTGAAGAGCGTACCACTGTCACTCCAGGAGTCCCATTAATGGAACTTTCAATTGGCAAAGTTACTAGAGATTCTACTTCTTCAGGGGCAAGTCCGGGAGCTTCGGTTTGAATTTCGACTTGCGGTGGTGCAAAACTGGGGAAAACATCCAAGGGCATTTGGATAATTGTGTGAAATATCCAAAACGTGACGACAATTGCACCAAGGATGACTAGCCAACGGCGAGCGATCGCCCATTTAATAATGGCACTAAGCATTTTTATCGATAGTCTTTATTTTTGATGAGTCACTTTTGACTTGTGAAGGGTGCGGTGGTTGTCATCCCATGCAGGTGACTCTGCTGAAGATTCTTCTGTTAAGAAGGAAAGCTCTGTTGATGGTTGAGGTTTTGGACGACGACCTGCTATGAAAGCACCAGCCATGAAAGCTACAGTGGCGATTGCGCAAAGCGCAGTGCAATCATGCAATCGCAGCTCCTCCCCCTACTCCAACTAGCCACAGTGGTACTGGCAAGCTGGGCGTTTTAGTCTCCGCCTGTGAGGGAGCTTCCGTATGTTCGTTGTCTTTTTGCTTGCTACCACCACGCAAACTTTGGGCATAAAGTTGAGTAGCACGCTGGGTAACTATCATGTCGCCCTCGAATAAACCAGTTTTGACCTCCACCATATCCCCAGAGGTTTGACCTAGGGTGACTTCAACAGGCTGGTAAGCATTACCATTTTGCACGTAAACCTGTTTCTTGCCATTTGCTTCCACAACAGCCGAACTAGGAATAGTCAAAATAGCTGTCGATGTTTGGTCTGTCAGGACTTCTAGCTCCGCAAACATCCCTGGCTTGAGAACTCCACCAGGGTTATCTATTTCAGCTTTCACAGGCACAACCCGCGTTTCACCTTCCACCACCGGCCCAATAACGGCGACTCGTCCGGTAAAGGTACGCTCAGGCATAGAAGCAACTTTAAGACTTACCCTTTGACCATTCCTGATCTTGTTTAAATCTTTTTCATAGATGTTTGCAGTGGCAAAAACTTTATTGTCATTAACAATAGTCATTAGCTTACCACCCGCATCCTCGAAAGATTGCCCTAAAGTGACTTCCCTGTCAGCAACCTTACCAGCAATGGGAGCCGTCACCGCAGGCTTGCGAGTGTGCCAGAAACACAACGAATGACTGTGAGTGGTTGGGAACGCAGAGAGTTAGGCATCGCGCTTCAAAAGTCCTTGATTACTGGAGGAAAGGAGTTGCAATTACTAGTGGGCGCTCTTGATGCACACACCTCCTAGTTTTGCACTCACAAATGAAATTAGGATGAAATCGCGCTTCTTACTTGTTGTACCAAGCTTGTCGCCACTGCTTCATTTGGTTAATCTCTGTTTGCTGAGAACTGATAATACTTTGAGCCAGTTTCTTGATTTCAGGTCGCTTGGACTTACTCAATGCATCTTGCGCCATTGTTACCGCTCCTTCATGGTGGGGAATCATTGCATTAATGAAGCGCAAGTCAAACTCGGCATCAGCAGCCCCTAAGTCCATGTCCATTCGCATAGCTTTAGACTGCTCAGGAGACATTGCCATCGTGTGATTCATCTGAGCATGCCAAGCCGTTGGTGTACTAGGCGCTTTAGGATACCATGCTGTGCGCCACTGTTTCAACTCAGCAATTTCTTTGTTTTGAGCTTTGATGATTTCTGAAGCCAGCTTTTTGATTTCAGGACGTTTTGATTTCTGCTGGGCTTCTTTTGCCATCTCCACAGCACCTTGATGGTGCGGAGTCATCGCATCAATGAACCGCAAATCATAATCAGCATCAGCTGGACCTAAATCCATTGCCATGTTGTGATTCATATCACTACCATGATGCATACCACCACCGTGGTTCATCTGCTGCTTGTCACTTGCCTCGGTTGCAGTGGCGTTTGGGGCTTGAGTTTGGTTTTGGGAAGCAGTTGTAGAACAGCCTGTAAGGGATGCGATCGCTACAAAGGTAAACGCAAAAAATCCAGTTTTCCAAGAAATAGGTTGCATAGACTTGACATTCATTTAAGACTTACCAAGAAGTGTTCTTCGACTATTGTGAACTCTCTAGTCAACTAGAGTGTCAAGTGTCATGTCCTATCAGAGGAGTTGACTGCTATACAAGGCGATGGGCAAATGCGACCCACTCGTCTAATCGTTCACAATCAACGACCTTGAATCCTGCCTCTGTTAGAGCCGTGTCAACATTGTCCTTATGATCGGCGGTAAAACCAGATGTAATCAGCACTCCGGCGTGTGCATCAGTTTGACGCAGCCCGCGCTGGAAGTCCTCAGCCAGAGCAATATGCATCCGTGCCAAAATATTCGCGACGATGAGGTCAAAAGCCTTTCTTGGCGGGATTGTTGGCACATTGCCAATGGTGTCTCCGCCCATCCAATGTCCCAGGTTGCTTCCACATCCCAGGCTGCCTTTCATGACCTTTACCTGCGGCTGTACCCCGTTACGACATACAGCGTCCTGGGTGGCTTGTACAGCCATACTATCGTTATCCAGCGCTAAAACGTTTGCCCCAAGCTTTGCCATCGCAACACTCAAAATACCTGAACCTGATCCAAGGTCAAGGACATTCATCCCCGGGGCTATGTAGCGCTCAAGCAGTTGAAGGCTGAGAATGGTTACTGGGTGTAAACCGCTGCCAAAGGAGAGGCTTGTCTTCAGTCTCAAGGTGACTTCGTCTGCTGTCTGGGATTGATAAGGTGCATCAGGAGTAAGCACAATAAACCGCTTCCCAATCCGATGCACTCTGGAGTTGAGCCCGTCTGCGTCTGTAGGTCTCTCCTCAACCACAGTAGTCTGTATCGCAGTCGCTAGTCCAGTACGGTGCAAAGGCGAGAGCAGATTAACGATTTTTTCTACACGTGCCCTCGACTGAGTATCGTAGGGTAGATATAAGTGAATCGTGAATGTCCACCGGGGGTGTGCGACATCCTGATCTACTGGGTGAGGGAGGTTAGGTTCGCCATATTCTATGATATTAATATCATTAATATCGATAGTCTCAGCAAGCAGCGTACAGACCCAATCAATAGCCTCGTGTGTTGTATTGAGACTCAACTCTATCCACGGCATATTTTCTTCCTCTAGCGTAGCTGCATGGCTGTAAAATAAACATTGACTGCACGGTGAAGCATACCGATGGCAGACAGCCTCTTCATCCTACCAGTTCCCCTCTACAGGGTAATCAGTATTGCTGTTCTAGCAGGTGCGTTGCTGACTCCGGCTGCTCATCTTTTGCAGTTACCAGTTATCAGTTACCAGTTACCAGTTTTTAGCGGGAGTCCGTAGACCCCCATCAAAGATGGTACGTTTCACTTGGGGTCTAAATCCCCAATTTGTACCTGGTCACTGTTCACTGTTCACTGGTCACTGTTTTAAGCTTTTATAGATTTGCTGAGAAAGATTTGGGGATCGATATTGAAGTGCGCTATAGTGACTCGACTGAATTAGCGATCGCCCTGCCTTTGACTTACTTAGTGGTGCGGACGGTGGGTGTGGGCAAAGAACAGTTGTTTTCCTTGGTATCGCGTCCGCGCACGCTTGCAGTTTTGTTAAACAGTATGGCCTTGGCTGTGGCAAGCACTTTATTTTCCGCTGCGATCGCAGTGCCACTGGCGTTTCTCACAGTGCGGACCGATCTACCCTGGCGGCGATTTTGGCTGATTGCTACCACGTTACTTCTGGCAGTGCCTGACTATCTGGGTAGTTTTGCCCTAGTTGGTTCAGGTAGTGGCATTGGTTTGACTGTGGTTGTCTGGCTCATCTTCGGGAAAAGTTTGACGCTCATTCCCGTAGATATTCTTGCAATTGTTGCCGGAGGTTTCCTGCTAGCATTTGGGCAGAAGTGGACACGGTCAGTGGTCAAGTACTACAGCGGTATTCCCAAGAAGCGTGGAGACGACGAAGAAGAAAGGCTGGAAGCAGAACTGGCAAAGGACGGCAATCAATCTGGCTGGAACTGCTTTGCTGTCGTCACCACATTCAAGGGTGCGCTATTGGATAGTGTGGAGGTGGCGATCGCAGTCGTCACGTTGGGTGCTACGGGAGGCAAATGGATAGAAGCCATTGGTGGTGCTTCGGTTGCAGCAGTTGGCTTGGTTGTGCTTGCATTCTTGTTCAGAACCCCACTTAATCAAGTGCCTGTCAAGCCAATGAAATTTGTAGCTGCAATGCTGCTGATGGGATTTGGCATTTACTGGCTGTGTGAAGGATTGAATGTGGAGTTGCCAGGTGACAACTGGGCGATTATCTGGTTACCGCTGGCTTGGGGTTCTTTCATGGCTATTGCTGCTGCACTCCTCCGCTGGCGGGTTGGGTTGCACAAACCCGAGGAAATTGTTAGTTAGGTTGCATCTGTGGCTACAAACTCTTGAGGAATTGACATCATCCCACACTATAGCGTCACCGCTTCATTAAAACCGGAAAAATCTGCCAGCCTCATTACTAATTGGTTGGTGAGCGCGCCAACGATCTGGGCGCTAAGATGCCCCAAACGTGGATTTTTCTAAAAAAATGAGTATTTATACATGGGCGATTTTTCCGGAGGCTGGCAGATTTTTCAATCGTTGTGACCCAACCCCTTCTCAAGAGCGGAGACGCTGCGCACATGAAGGAGCCTGCGCTTTGCGCTTACGGGGGATTCAAAATTACGCATTATAAATTCAAAATTGAACAGAAATGTTGAGCGCAGTCCCTACCCATAATCTTTTGATTTGGGTAGGGTAAGCGAAACGCTCCCGTCGTGATAAAATACTATTGGTACGGCAAAACGAAAAATCGTAGAGGCACGACCAACGTTCTATATATAAATATAAGTAAAAAGCAATTATACAGATTACTAAATAAAGCTTTTTACTGGAGTGATCGAGAGCAAAAGTTCTCTCGACACGCTGAGGACGCCAGCTATTCTGGTAACGCTATGCATTGTGTAGCGAAAGAATCCCCAAGTATAAGCTTGCTTTAGTTGGGGTGCGTTCAAATCCCCACGAAGCGCGTTGGGGGCTTGAAACTGGGGGGAGAAATATTTTCAACTCCACCTCCCGGCGTTTCCACTCCCTGCTTTCAACCTTTTACGGAAATATTGACGATACAACTCGTAGCGTGGCATCGCATGATTGTTTTGCAACTCTACTAGTCCCAAGTCATATAATTTTACCGCGTCATCCAAATTTAATTGCGAGTTGAATTCTAGTGGTGCATCTGCTAACATTATCATTTGAAACGCTTGATTCAATTGCAAGTTAGATTGTAATTGCTGCCATAGTCGTTCTAAATAGTTACGATAAATACTGGATGCAGTGGGGGCTGTTTGCAGAAGTTGTTCCAAAGACATTTCCTGCCCTGCGATGATCTGCAAAGCTTTCACTACTAGATAAGGATGCCCTCCTACCATCGCCATGAGCTGTTCAACTTGAGAATTATCCCATTGCAGCCCATACTTCAAAGCTAAATATTGCACCTCTTGGCGGTTGAAATCTTTCAACTTTATCTCATACCCCGCATTAAACGGCGACTGATTGATATTCAGGTGAGTGTAAACTTCAGTATGTAACTTCACCAATCGTAATTGTGCCCAAAGTTCGCTGGTTTTCGCTTCTTCATGCCAGGTTCGCAGCATACCCAGAAACTCTGCGGCAATTTCTTGATAGGGTAAAAGTCGGTCAACCTCATCTAAAGCGATCGCTAGAGGCTTATCTGCTGGTAACAAATATCTTTCAAAACATTTTCTGCACTTAATCTTGCTGTTGTGATGACTTCTCTTCCAGTATTTCTCTACTTGTTGGAGCAAGTCTAGTTCAAGGGCGATGCTGGTGATGAACCACTGCAAGAATTTATCCAGGTTGCTGAAATCTTCTTTGCTGGCATACCACAGGTTCAAAACCACTGTTCGGTATCCCTGTTGTTGAGCGTGATGCATGACTTTTGACATCAGCTCTGTTTTACCCATCTGCAAAGGCGCTTTGATTCTTAGTAGGGCACCTGGTTGGCATATCTGTTGGTAACAACGAATTTCGATGGGGAAGCGTTCCTGATACAGATCAATAGCTTTAATTGTTGCTTGTTTTTGAGGGGGTGACGGTTTGACAAACGTATTACTAATTGGAAGAGTACTTTTGTGCCATTGCCGTTGCAACGCTTGCCGAAAATTAGTCTTTTTTACTTGTTCTCCTAAGGCGTTTGAAAGTTTGTTCCATAAATCCTCACCAATTTCTTCAATTCGCCTGCGGCTAAGATGGTATTCCGAGGCGATCGCATTATAAGTCTTTCCTTCCCAAGAACCTCGCAACACCTGTACTTCACCATCGCTGAGGTGTTTTAAAGTTACTTCAAGTATTAAATTATTTACTAATGCAGATGCTTGTTCCCAAGTAAATTCTGATTGATAATACATAAAACCCTGCGTTAATGAAAACAGATAAAGTGACGAAGGTGGATTATAGTCTCAAATCCAACACTTTGTACTATGGGCTTTTAGCTGGTTGTCTAGAAATTAAATTCACAACTAAAGCAGGTGTTTCCAGACATCAAATTCTTTTGATGTCATTCGGTGTGTGAGAAAGCCGCATCTAAAAAGTAATGTTTCATACTTGATATTTAATATTTGTTCATGATTCCATCAACCGAGTCTCCGATGAAATGAAGGAAACCGAACTTATCCGGAATTTTTTCATGCTTATCATTCTCCACGTGATTTTCCCGTATTTATCAGGAAAACTATCTGCTTTGTGTCAAAAATACCTCCCGGATTTTATCAGGGGACTCATAAAAATTTATTCACTACAGTTGTTGATATCTCGAACAAAGCAGACTCAAACGAGAAATAACCTGAATAATCTCAACTATGGAGATATTGAAAATGTCAAAACGTTCACTTTACTCGCCAAAATCTAGCTACAGGAGATTACTACGTAATTATTCGGAGCAGACAGCTTGACTCAAATAAAGTTCAGTATCAAGTCGCTGTAGATGTACGGGTGTAGTCAATAGGCTTCTGTTGCGAAGAGTAGACTTCTTGCATAAGTAGTGAAGAGAAGGATGATAAGTACTATACCTATGCTCTCACTGAGTAGAGCATCGCCCTTTAAGCTTCAAGAATTTATAACGAAAGAAAGTCCCGTCCCATTCAGACGATCGCAATTCTCAGCCTGCGATCGCCTCTGGTAAAGAAAATCAGTCAGTCGCAAACCTACATGACGCTTTGTTTGTTTGGGACAGCGCAACTGATCGACTTCTAAAGAAGTAAGGCGACAATTTCGATGCAATTTTCAACCAGCGATCGCCCCCAATGAGTTGAGACAGGGATAGGCGATCGCATCTAGGCAACAACCTCTTGCCTAAATGTCTAATTTTCACAGTGAAATCAACAACAACTAAGGAGAACAAAAATGGCTAGTCGGTCTGGAAGCGTTGCTATTATTTCCGTCGATAGAACTCAGTGCATTGTACTACTCAATGACCCATCAAACACAAGCCCTATTCCTACAATTGCCATACTTTGGAACAGCAATCAAGGCATTTCCTCTTCAGAGTTAATTCTGCGCAGTATGTGGCTTTCTCTGGCTACCAAATCACTGGAAGAGAAATTGCAAGTCAATATAGAGGTAGATGATAACTCAGGATTGGCTGTCTCTGTAGCTCTTACTTTTATCCAAGTAGCGGAAAGTAGTATTTCGCTGCCTACCACTGAGCAACAGAGAGCTGATTTAGTCCAGCAACTCTTAAATCAGCGAAAACAATCGTCAGTTGAGTCACCTAGTACTGTGCCCTAACAAATTCTCAATTCAGATCTTGCACCTTTGCAGATGGAAGCAAGATGCCTATCCCACAGGGGATTGATTTAACTGTGAGGTGGGCGTCCCACCTGCTACATAGGTTGGTGCAAGACGTGAGCTCAACAATTGAGTACTCCTAGCGTGGTTGCCGCTTCTGGTAATCGCTGTCTTGCTACGACCGAGTTCACCTAGGAATTTACTAACCGTTTCTATAACAATAGGATTTTCTTAACTGTTGCTAGCCCCTGTTCAATAACGATTCGGCGATAATTTCTCAGGGTGCGTTCACAGACATAGATCGTTCCATAAGGTGGAATATCAAAGGAGAAATATCATGGCGAGCGAAATTGAGCTTGTTGAGGCAGTATGTCCAAATCGATTAGCTTTGAACATTGGTGATCTTAAGATTCCCTACTGTAGCAACAAGTTCCCAGATCAACAAGATGCGACTGTACGACGTGCCGTGGTCGTCTTTCACGGGAATAGCCGGAATGCTACTGGTTATTATCAGTATGTGCTTGATGCTGCAACCACTGCGGGTAAATTGCACGAGACGATCATCCTCGCACCCCATTTTCTGGTTGAAGAAGATGTTAATCACCACAACCCCGGCAGCGATGTCCCTTTTTGGACAAATGGACTTAAGCGCATCATCGCAACACCTATTCCAGAAGGCAACAGTTTCGATGCGATTTTCAACCAGCGATCACCCCCAATGAGTCGAGACAGAGATAGGCGATCGCATCTAGGCAATAACCTCTTGCCAAAATGTCTAATTTTCACAGTGAAATTAACAACAACTAAGGAGATCCAAAAATGGCTTTTTTCACCATTAGTTACATTTCCGTTTCTAGAACTAATTGCGTAATTCTGTTTAATGGGGGGGGTATACCAGATGCTCCCTTCAACGGCGCTGTACTTTGGAATAGTAATCAGTCCCTTTCTTCTTCAGAGTTAGTTCTGCGAAGTATGTGGTTTTCTCTAGCTACCAAAGCAATCGAAGAGAAATGGCAAGTCGAAGTCGCTATAGATAGTGCAGGATTGGCTACTAATATAACGGTTTTGGATACCAACACAACGGGAAGTAGTATTTCGCTGCCTACCACTGAGCATAAAAAGGCGACGTGAAAGTTTTAATGCCAATATCGTAAGTATATGGGTTGAATTACAAGGAGAAAATACGATAGGAAGTGCTAGTCAGGGACTCCGTAAATCTGATTTTGAATTAGGCTCCGAGATCGCCTCGGAGAGGGCATTTTTAAATGTAATCATTGCAGCGAAAGTATCTTCACCATTATTCCACTTTGCACATGAGTTAGGACACAATTTGGGATTTGGACATGATAAGGATGCTTCACAACCAGATCAGAATCCGATTTTTCCCTATGCGCATGGATATGTTGATACTAGCGTGCCTTTTAGAACGATTATGGCTTACAACGACGCATGTCAGCAAGCTGGCTTTGAAAACTGTTCACGAATACCCTTTTACTCTAGCGCTGATCCTAATATTCAATTCAATGGTAGACCAGTTGGGGAGGACCTTGCAGACAATGCAAGAGTATCAAAGGTTACGATCCCTTTTGTGGCAAGCTACCGCACTCAACCTATCGATCCTATCGATCCTCTAGCTCTTCAAGCCTGCGTATCATTGCTGCTACTCCAGAGCGATCGCCGCACCCAAGCTATTCCATCAACCGTTGTGAAACACTATGCTGGTGCAATTCAGGCAGGCACTACAACCACCGGATCAATAGAACTGGCTGCACCCGCTCCACCTGAAGGAAAGATTATAAGATTCACTAGCAGTGACTCAACGCTGGTTAGAATTCCAAATGTAACCGTTCCTGCTGGAGAGACCACCGCCACCTTCCCCATCCAGATTGCTGATAATGCGGCAAACGCTACTGTCACCCTGACTGCGACCAGCGACTTCACAAAGCAGACTAGTCTTAGCATTCCAGCCAGAACACCTCAAACCCTCTTACTAGGAACAAAAGCAGGCTTTAATGCCGATGTGCTAGGCATAGCTACTAACGGCAGGTATGTCTACGCTACCCACTACTACTCGAAAATTGAGAACCCTAATGAGTCCTTTGATAAAGGTGAGTTGGTAGTTATTGATAGTACAACTTTCCAAGAAGTTCCAAACACTCGTATTTCAGTGAGCTACCAACCACGAAGTGTAGCAGTCAATCCGCTCACCCAGAGGCTCTATGTCCTCAACCGTGGTGAGCCTAACCCTGAACCTGATCATCAAGGCTCTAGCCTCTCTATTATCGAAATCAACCCAACTGATGCCAGTAAGCTGAGGGAAATTACCCGACTGAAGTTAGGAATAGGACAGATTGATGTCATTGTTAACACGCAGACGAACCGCGTTTATGTCACCGACAACTTAGGTAAGAGAATTCGCGTTATCAATGGCGCAACAAATCAGGAATTGCAATCGATTCAACTCCCATCCAGACCCTTGGGCATTACAGTGGATGAGAAAACCAATACTCTCTATGTCGCAATGCTTGATCGCAACGCCAATCCCATTGTCAATGCGATCGCAATTGTCAAAATTACGGGCGAGACGGGCGATCAAACTCAAACTCAAATTGAAACCATTCCCATCCACGAAGATCCTGAAAATCCCGATCCCACTCGTCCAACTCAACCTGTAGACGTAGCGTTCAATCCAGACCTCAACCACCTGTATGTGGCGAACTTGGGTGGAGGAGGAATTCCTCCGTGCGTTACAGTGATTAATCTCGCCACTCGTGAGGTGACTACAGTCAAAACCATTGCCGGAGCTAGGGCGATCGCTGTCAACCCCCAACTCAATCAAGTCTATATTGGCACAGATGCCGGGGTACAAATTATGGATGGGGTCACAAACACGATTGTGAGTACTATCCCCAAAAATGCACCCTGGGGTATTGCTATCAACCCGACTACAAACCAAATCTATGCGGGCAGTGCGACTGAAGGCACTATCATGCAGCTTGCAGCACCAGATTTAAGCATCATTACGCAATGGACTTAAGCGCATAATCGCAGCACCTATTCCAGAAGGCGATCGCCCCTCCACAAATTTAGGTTGTGTTGTAAAAAATTGAGAAGCACTATATGCAGGGTTGAAGTATAGGTATTACAACCATCTAGCTAGCGTTTGGTTATAATTTTTGCAACACAGCCTTGACCTGACCTGACTTTCCACATCCCGTGAAAAGTCAGGATGGTGATAATCCCAAATGGCATAAGTTTGGAGCAATTGAGCCGATTCCAGACACAACGGTAGTCGCTAAGGCATTGACCTCTGATGGATTGATAGAAGCAACGTTCGAGAGAGAGCGAATCAATTGAGACCGCGCGATCGCCCTGGATCGGTCATCAAAATGATGAGGAGCGATCGTGTCTGCGTGTAGAACGAAATTTATAAGAAATCGAGTGAGCCAAAACCACCGAGACTAAGGCTTGCAGCACGGCGAAAGCCTTAGTCGTACTTCAGGCGGTGGATGTAGGCGAACGGTCAGCCCCTGAAGGGGCTTTGACTTTTGGTTCGGGAAGCGAATCTATCCATTCATCTACGAGACTACTGATAGTTCTATCTAGTTGAGCAGACAATAAGAGTAGCTTATGATGCCTACGGTCAGTTAAAAGGCAGTTTAATCTTTTTTTCTTCATTATGTACTTACAAACGTTTCATGTTTATGTTAGCATGAATTCAATTAGTTAAATAAAGGAGGTGATAACGCAGTGCTGGTTTTGGAGTACAAAGTGAAAGGTAAACAACAGCAATATCGAGCTATTGACGAGGCTATTAGGACTATTCAATTCATCCGAAACAAGGCTATTAAATATTGGATGGATGCGCCTCGTGAATCCAAAATTGACAAAATAGCCTTGAACAACTACTCTACGGCACTGCGTAAAGAATTTGGATTTGTTAAAGAATTAAACTCAATGGCTTGTCAGGCTGCAACTGAAAGAGCATGGCTTTCGATAAGTCGATTCTATGATAATTGCAAGTCTAAAAAGCCGGGTAATAAAGGCTTTCCAAAGTTTCAAAAAGATAACCGTTCAGTTGAATACAAAACTTCAGGATGGTCATTGCATCCTACAAAACGACGTATCACCTTTACAGATAAAAAAGGTATTGGCGAAGTCAAGCTACTAGGGAAGTGGGACATTCACACCTATCCTGTCAAGTCAATCAAACGAGTTCGGTTAGTTCGGAAAGCTGACGGTTACTATTGTCAATTTGCAGTTGACATTCAAGTTAAAATTGAGCCTAGAACAGGTAACGGTGAAATCGGTTTAGATGTGGGTCTTGAGTTTTTCTACTCTGATTCCAACGGACATCACGAAGAAAATCCAAGGTTTTTAAGGAAAGCCGAGAAAGCCATTAAACACGCTCAACGTCAAATATACAAGAAAGAAAAAGGTAAAAACCAACGACGAATAGCGCGAGCCGGATATGCCAAGAAACATTTAAGAGTAAGTAGGCAACGGAATGAACACGCTAAGAGAGTAGCGCGTAACGTATGCAAGCTTAACAGCTTAGTCGCCTATGTAGACGCGAAGCGGCGTGCCGCAGGCTAGACTTAAATGTCAAAGGTATGGTAAAGAATCATTGTCTTGCTAAGTCCATCAATGATGTAGCTTGGACTCTATTTCGTCGTTGGTTAGAATATTTTGCTCAAAAGTTCAAAACTAGTATTGTCCCCGTCCATCCACATCACACATCTCAAATTTGTAGTAATTGTGGTGTCATTGTTAAGAAAACATTGTCAACCCGTACTCATGCTTGCAAATGTGGTTGTGTGCTGCAAAGGGATGTAAACGCGGCAAGAAACATTTTGGATAGAGCAAAATCAACTAGGGATGGGCAATCCCGAAGTAACGCTACAGGACTAGCGACCTCTGTGCTACTTGGTGCAAACCTGGTAGAGCAAGTAACTAGGAAGAATGTAGAATCCCCTAGCCTTTAGGCAGGGGAGTGTCAATAATATTGTTTTATCAGAAGGTGCTTATTGTTTCCAAGCTCAAGCTGAATTGCAGTCATTACGCTAATTTATCTGTCGCCGGGTAATGGAAGTGCAAGACTACGAGTCATTAAAAAGTAGCTAAAAACAAAAAAGAAACTAAGCTTGTTCCCCTACCAGGGATTGCCAACACTTTGATTACAGATATCGTTGGAGTTATGCAGTTGGTTTATAAGTACTTTTTCCCTTTACTGGGCGCTTCTTTAAAATATAAATATGAGTCATAAGTGCCAACGTAAATTACCCCGCATAGTTTTTGTTTTCCCGATAGTGCTGCTCACACTCCTTACAACAGGGTGCGAGCAAGCTATTGAATATTTGCCACCTTTGCCTCAACTGCCAACAGGCAAACCCCAAAAGCCCCCAGTTCTTACACAAACTCAGGCAACGTCCAAAATTGAGGCAGCAGTTAGGCAAGGTATTAACAAAGAGCGTGTTAAATATGGACTGAAACCCTTACAAAATAACGACAAGCTAGCGCAGGTTGCCCGAAGATACAGTCGGCAGATGGCTGCACAAAACTTCTTTAGCCACACCGGGGCAGATGGGAGTACCCTTGACAAGCGAGTACAGGCTGGAGGCATTTCTTACTGGGTGGTGGGTGAGAATCTATTCACAAGTACGAATATTCCTCAACCTGTACCAGCAGCGGTGGAGGGTTGGATGAAAAGCCCAGGACATCGCGAGAATATTCTGCGTCCTGTTTTTCGGGAGACTGGTGTAGGAGTTTGGCGAACTGGTAATACTTATTACATTACACAGTTGTTTCTGCGGCGTTAGTGATATTTTAGAAATGTCTGACGCCACAGGATGCAGGAAAAATGGTCAAGAAAGTTGTCTGACAATTGGGCTGATGCTACAGAACAATTTACTATTCGCCGTCAGCCGGATGCTGATGCCTTGATGGAACTCAGCAACAACTCTTTTCCGTTGTCTCGCGGATTACTGATTGAGTTTTTGTTGAGAGAATCCTTTGCTAAATTCATGCATAAACTATTTCCCAACCGCTTCTCACCTTCGTTGTTTGAACTGGTCTTTGACAGCACTCTTTCCTATACAGAAATTTTGAATTCACATCAAGGTTGGATATCCAAGGTGAAAAAATCCAATGAGAAGTTTTTGGCAGCTTTGTAGACCGATTACTCCTTCTTCCTTGGATATCGAGGAATGCAGGGATTTCCCCAGCAAACTTGCCCTGACGGTATGTCATTAAAAACACTGCTACGAGCGCCAATCACGGCATTAGCCCCAATTTGCACTCCCAGTCCAATGAAGCAATCTGCGGCAATCCATGCTCCATTACCAATGGTGATACTCGCCGTTTTCAACCCAAAGGCTGGGTCTTGGATGTCATGGCTACCAGTACATAGGTAACTTTTTTGAGAAATGACGCAGTGTCCACCGATGTGGATCTGGTCTAGGCTGTATAAAACGACATCATCTCCAATCCAACTGTAATCACCAATTGTGACTTTCCAAGGGTAGGTGAAGCGGGCAGTCGGTCGAATTAATACACCTTTGCCGATAGAAGCACCAAACAGCCGCAGCAGGGCGCAGCGCAAATTATTAAACGGGTGAGGAGTCAGGGGAAAGGCGATCGCCTGTACAAACCACCATAACAAAATATACCAACCCGGGCGTCCTCGGTCAAACCAGGATTGGTCATACTTACGTAAATCTACAAAAGGTTCGTCATTAGTCATTAGTCATTAGTCATTAGTCATTAGTCATTAGTCAAAAATTATTCTCCCCTGCTCTGCCTCATCTCCCTCATCTCCCTCATCTCCCTCATCTCCCTCATCTCCCTCATCTCCCTCATCTCCCTCATCTCCCTCATCTCCCTCATCTCCCTCATCTCCCTCATCTCCCTCATCTCCCTCACTCCCCCCATCTCCCCTAAAGCACCGTCTGCCCAACTTCTTGAGGGACGGATGGTTTTTCAGCAACAGAGGTGGAGGTGGTATTTAACTGACCCCCATATTTACGTAATTCGTAGAGTTTGACACCAATTTGATACTCATATTGACTGAGAAGCCGTGCATAAATATACCCAGCCCTGCCATCCAAAAAACCACGCCCAATAATGTAGAACAAAACAAACCGCAAAAATGGTTTAAATGGCAGCCGCACCCACACTTTTTTCAAAAAGCGCTTGCGTTGTACGGCATCACCGAAGAGATTTGCACCAATAGTACCGCTGTCATCTTTATCTGTAAGCAAATTGAGATAAACACGAGCTTCCCAATTGGAATAACGGTTATGTCGTTCTATCCAATGATAAAGGTCACGGAAATCCTCATGTATCATATCATTTTTCAGATATCCAGCTTTCCCATCTAAAATAACGTGTTCGTGAACTTCGTTATCACCAGTGTTGGGAATCTCCTCAGTGTTAAGGTTTTCGTAGCGACCTTGTTTGTGCTTGAATAAACGCAAATTCCAATCGGGATATTTACCACCGTGGCGAATCCATGTCCCTAAAAAAAAGACTCGACGGTTGAGGTAATAACCATTGTATTCTGGATTTTGAATTGCTTGGGCAATTTCATCCCACAGTTCAGGGGTGATGCGCTCATCACAATCAACAATTAACACCCATTCGTTGCGGAAAGGTAAGTTTTCTAAAGACCAATTTTTCTTTTTGGGCCAGCGTCCATTAAAGTAGAATTGGACAACATTTGCGCCATAACTTTGAGCGATTTCGACGCTTTTGTCACTACTTTGAGAATCTACAATAAACACTTCATCAGCTCTAGTGACGCTTGCGAGACAGGCAGGCAAGTTTGCTTGTTCATTTTTTGCCGGAATCAGTACGGAAACTGGTAATTTGGAAGGCATATAATTATTCGTTATTCTTTCTTCGATTTGAACACAAGACCCTGAATCGCAGCATTTAAGTAACCAATTTGACCATATGCATAGACAATTTTATCAAATCGTTCTGCGGGATCTGAAAAATATTGTACTGTTTTATACAAACCTCGCAAAAAGCGCTCACTACCACGCTGCAATTGTCCTAAACCAGCTTTGCCAGCAAGTTGTTCCCGATAACACTCACTAATACCTTGCCACCAACCTCGGTTGAAAAACCAGGAACGCTTGAGACGTTCTGGGGCGACATTGTGAGCGACAAGGGCGTTGGGAAGATAAGCAACTTGCATTCCCCGTTGAAGGGCAAGTTCGGTCATTTGCAGTTCTTCGTTTGATAATAATTTTGTACCAACTCGACCCAGATGAGTATCAAAACCCCCTATTTCTTCAAGAAAACTGCGGCGTATGGAGTAATTTAAGCCTCTGGGGGTTTGTCCTGGGTTGTCAATGTAGACAATAGCGTCCCCCAAGTCATATGCTCCCAGATTGGCAGATAATCCAGTAGATAGCCAACGTGGGGGTTGGGTTCCTTCAGGCCATAATAGAGTCACTTTGCCACCCGCGATCGCGAGTTTAGGGTTTTCTTGATAAGCTGAGTACAAAACCTGTAGCCAGTGGGAGTTTGCCTCTGCATCGTCATCAAGATACGCCAAAATTTCAGAACTCGCAACTCTTGCGCCAGTGTTGCGGGCAACTGATAAACCAATGATAGGTTCAAAAACATACTTGAGGCGAGGATTGTGGCTTCTGTGTTCTACGACTTCGCGAGTGCGATCGCTCGATCCATTATCCACCACCACGACTTCAAACTCACCAACAAAATCCTGCGCCAAAAGGCTATCTATAGCAGCGCCTAGATAAGTATCTCGATTGTGAGTGCAAATTATGGCAGAGATTTGCGTATTTGGCATAAGCTTTAAGTTTGGTTTTTGGATGTTGGTTGCTAGTTGTTGGTTCTTTTAGTAACTATTAACCACATACCCATGATAAAGTCCAACTTTAGCCTGCTGTCCTTGCTAATCTCTCCCAAAAATGTCCGACTCCCCAACCAAGTTTTTTCCTTTGACTTTCTCCTGTAGGTATATCGCTCTGTGTAAATTCTGCGTAAATTCTATGTAAATACTTAAGTGAGTACATATACAATTCTGTGGTAACGCTATACTATAAAAATAATCACTTTGACACAGTGAAAACACATACAATAGAGGTAACAAAAAATGAAAGCACATAAAACCAACGTATTTAAAAGAGTAATCAACACATTAGTATCCAAAGAACGAAAATTAAACAACACAAATTTAGGGTATTGGGAATTCTCAGACGAACTAGACGATACTGATTTAGTAGCAATTAGTGGAGGAAATTTTCTGTTTGGACCTTTAGTGAGTGTGGGAAATATTTATATACTTAGTGGAATTGGAAGTCAGAATGGAGGTTATAATACAACTTCTAATACCCAAAACGCGCATACTTCAGTCAACAATACAAATACGACAGATACAAATACCATCGGGAACTAAACAACATCAATTTCGGGTATGAGAAACTGTCTGATGCTGATGTTTTGACCACAACGTTAGGAGGAAGTAGTGCTATTGTTGATGGAGCACTCCTACTTCTAGGGAGAACAAGTGTTTGGCGCGGTTACAGTCGCTGTACCACCTCACTATACAAGCCTTAATTGTTCTAACTACGCAAAGGTTGTCAAGAAAACATTGAGCACCGGGACGCATACTTGTCCCTACTGCGGACACATCCAGGACAGAGATCACAACGCTGCTCGAAATATATTAGAAAAAGCGCTAGGTATGGCGGCGGATCACGTTGGAACTAAGGACACTGCGTTGGGCGGGGATGCCGAGTTTTCGCATATGTCCGCTACGCCTAGGCGAGAGATTGACCAATACTTGGGTTAGTAGTCTGTTTGATTAATTCTAATGGGTTACAAGATCCCCGACTTCTTAAAGAAGTCGGGGATCTGACCCCTATGACATGTCAAAATTAATGACATAAACTACTAGGTGCAAAAAAACTCTTCTGGATTCTAACTCGTGAGTTCTGTGTTCTTTCCTAGTCAAATTTCACTACGATTGAATATGACCGTGCAAAATCACAAGACTTTCTGCCAATTGAGTCAAACGGGTTTCTAGATGTTGCTTTCGCCCCAACAGTTGGCGCAACTTTTGGTAACGCGCAATTGCCATACTCACGCTCGCAACTTGTTCGGCTGGACACGGACGCGACCACACTTTACCAGAAGCATCCAAACCACACAGACGATACCCAGCACGGGACGATTCGCAGGAGATGCTATCATCAGTCGCGCAAACTTCTTCTACATAGTCCATGAGGCGGTCAACTTCCGCATGGCGCAGTGTTGCGGTTCCTCCTGGTTCTCGTTGATGTTCGTGGGACTCTAGCCAGCCATTGACAATCGGTCCTTCTAGATATATGTCTTGAATCTGCCGGACGATTTTTTGCAGTTCTCTTTGCCAAGAGGCAACATTTTCCTGAATTTCTTGCAATAAATTCATTGCCAAGGCGGGATTTGCTCCGTTGCGATGGCTTGTAAAGCTAGGAGTTTTGAACTTAGGTAAGCTTGGTGCTTTGCAATCGCTATCTTGTGCTGGAAAAGTCTGTACAGAGGTATCGTGGGTAGGTGAATTTTGTTCCGATTGCGTAAGAGGCTGCTCTGTGGACGGTTCAGGATTGGGTGCTGAGCGATCCTCACTCCCAACGCTGATCCGAAACGATACAGATGGCTTTGTCAAACCATCCGGTTCGTCAGATCCAGCAGTGTTGCGAGTCCCTAAATCGTGTAGAGTTGCCTCTATGCGTTTTATGCCTGCTTTCATACCGATATCAAAGAAAGTGTGCTGTACCTTGTAGTGTTTAAGGATGAAGGCAGCTATGTTGAAGGACAAAAGATGAAAAATTAATCACACTTAATAATTTCATACTTTATACTTCTTACTTTATAGTTACTTCATACTTAACACTTCAGCCTTGAGATAATGCTGGTGCTAGTCTTACTATTAAAAGTTATTTTGGCGACAAGTTGCCAGCCTTATGGTAAAAAAATAAGAGTAAAAAACGTTCTGCACTCAGCGTTTAGCCGTCGGCTAACTGATAGCTAATAATAGCTAATAGTTGATAGCCTGGTAGAATTACAACCCTTCTTAATTCAAGATACTAGGTAAACAGCTTTGAGTAAAGTCATATTAGTGACTGGACCAGCGCGCTCTGGCAAAAGCGAATGGGCAGAAATTCTGGCAGTAAAGTCACAACTCGCGGTTATCTATGTGGCAACGGCAGTAGAAAACTCAGATGATCAAGAATGGCAGCAACGCATCCAACAACACAAAGAACGCCGTCCTCAAGATTGGATGACATTAGAAGTGCCATATGAATTGTCTGCTGTTCTTGCTGACGCGAAACCAAACATCTGCCTTTTGGTAGATTCTTTAGGTACTTGGGTAGCAAATTTCTTGGAACAAGACGAGTTGACTTGGCAAAACATTGTCCAAGAGTTTTTAGAAACAGTACAGTTAGTTGCTGCGGACATGATTTTTGTAGCTGAGGAAACAGGTTGGGGTGTTGTGCCAGGTTATGCTACAGGTCGAACCTTCCGCGATCGCCTAGGTTCTTTAGTACGTCAGTTAGGAGGTCTTTGCCAAGAAGTTTACTTAGTGACTGGAGGTCATGTTCTGAATCTCAGTGTGCTGGGTTCGCCATTGCCAAGTAAAAGCGAGTAGAGTGACGGGAATATAACTAACATTTAACAACTGATAACTCTTCTTAAGACTTTATTTACGATTCCTGATTTAAAAACGACAATTTAGAATCTAAAATTTTAGTATGGCATCAGAAAAAAACGTTAAAAGATACTTAGCTTACTGGTTCCAGCTAGGTAAAAAAGTTGTAATTAACAACGGTGCGGCAACCTTACAGCCGCGAGAGGTCATCAATGGTGACCGTTACAGTGACGAGTTTGAAAACTGCTGGCAGAAAATTATTTCACGTGAGTCGGGCGACTGCTACCTGGAAGGAACACAGGAAACTATAGCGGAATTGCTGACGCCTGCTTGGGAGGTGTCTCCATGCGCTCGTTGCAGTATGCCGGTACCAGTGAGAAACGTGGGTATGCCCCCGTCGCTATGTCCCTGCTTCGATTTAACCAACTGGCCCAATACAGAATTACCAGCGCCGCGATCGCCAGTCAACAACCAAGAGCAACTGACGGCAATTCGCGATCGTCTTTTGAATAATCTGTCATCGACAAATAGTTGAATACGTAATATATAATTTCACGCCAAAACCCTAGGATCCATAGTTTTCCCGGCGTCTTAGCATATCCCGTATACCAGAAACCCGGTTTATTAAATAAACCGGGTTTTTGCGTATTGCTTTTACAGCACATTGTTCGTGCATGAAGTACAACGCGCTTTGTCTAAAAGCCGAGACACTAAGCCCTTTTTACTTCTGAGTTCTGAGTTCTGACGACTGAATTGCTGCTGTATGTATTTTTCGGAAATGATTCGCTTCGTAATTTGACAACAGTTTTTTCTCAACGTGGTAATCAAGTTGTCTGAAAACGCAAATGACTCTACTAGTGAGTTGCTCGTATCTTATAAAAGTAAGCAACGAGATGAGCGCCAAACACAAGAAAAGGCAATCAACTAAGAGCTAAAAACAAATTCAACTCAAATCAATTTTACGAGGTTTTCAATCATGTCTGACGCTTTATTTACCGAATTATCTGTTGAACAACAAGAAGTTATCGCTGGTGGCTTTAGTTTGTATGGCATAACAAATCTTACTGAGAACAATTATGCCAATTACAACTTGAATAGTAAGTCTGTATATTTTGGTACTACAGCATTTGCTGGTCCTGGTGGTGCAGGTTCTACAAAAGTATTCAAGGCTTCCGAAGACAGGATTCACAGTTCAGCAGGAGACATTCTCACCTTCAAATGGTAAGCAATTAAATACACATAATTAATTGCTTAATTGCGATTCCAGAATTTCCACTTAACTCTCACTTGACATCAACTGATTTTCTTTAGCTGTATGTCAATCAAAACAGTGAACCAAATTAACTTTCTGGAATCTTCCATCTTTTCTCATTAATCAAGCAACAAGAAGCTCAAAACAAATTCAACTCAAATCAAAACTACGAGGTTTTCAATCATGTCTGACGCATTATTTATCGAATTGTCTGTTGAACAACAAGAAGTTGTCGCTGGTGGTTTTGGTTTGTATAGCATACCAACTGTAACTGAGGACAATTATGCTAACTACAACTTGAACAGTAAGGCTGTTATGTTTGCTACTACAGCAGTTGCTGGTCCTGGTGGTGCAAGTTCTACAAAAGTATTCAAGGCTTCCAAAGATAATATTCACAGTTCAGCAGGAGACATTCTCACCTTCACATGGTAAGCAATTAAATACAGATAATTAATTGCTGAATTACGATTCCAGAATTTCCACTCTCACTCTCACTTGACATCAACTGATTTTCTCTAGCTGTATGTCAATGAGAACAGTCAAGCAGATTAACTTTCTGGAATCTTCCATCTTTTTTCATTCATCAAGCAACCAGTTGAGCGCCAAACACAAGAAAAGGCAATCAACGAGAAGCTAAAACAAATTCAACTCAAATCAAAACTACGAGGTTTTCAATCATGTCTGACGCATTATTTATCGAATTGTCTGTTGAACAACAAGAAGTTGTCGCTGGTGGTTTTGGTTTGTATAGCATACCAACTGTAACTGAGGACAATTATGCTAACTACAACTTGAACAGTAAGGCTGTTATGTTTGCTACTACAGCAGTTGCTGGTCCTGGTGGTGCAAGTTCTACAAAAGTATTCAAGGCTTCCAAAGATAATATTCACAGTTCAGCAGGAGACATTCTCACCTTCACATGGTAGGCAATTAAATACACATAATTAATTGCTCAATTCTGATTCCAGAATTTCCACTTAACTCTCGCTTTAGAACAACTGATTTTCCGAAGCTGTATATAAAAGAGAACAGTCAAGCAGATTAACTTTCTGGAATCTTCCATTTTTTTTCATTCATCAAGCAACAAGAAGCTACAAACAAATTCAACTCAAATCAAAACTACGAGGTTTTCAATCATGTCTGACGCATTATTTATCGAATTGTCTGTTGAACAACAAGAAGTTATCGCTGGTGGCTTAGGTTTGTATAGCATACCAACTGTAACTGAGGACAATTATGCTAACTACAACTTGAACAGTAAGGCTGTTATGTTTGCTACTACAGCAGTTGCTGGTCCTGGTGGTGCAAGTTCTACAAAAGTATTCAAGGCTTCCGAAGATAAGATTCGCAGTTCCTCAGGAGACATTCTCACCTTCACATGGTAGGCAATTAAATACAGATAATTAATTGCTGAATTACGATTCCAGAATTTCCACTTAACTCTCACTTGACGTCAACTGATTTTCCGAAGCTGTATATAAAAGAGAATAGCCAAGCAGATTAACTTTCTGGAATCTTCCATTTTGTTTCATTCATCAAGCAACAAGAAGCTCAAAACAAATTCAACTCAAATCAAAACTACGAGGTTTTCAATCATGTCTGACGCATTATTTATCGAATTGTCTGTTGAACAACAAGAAGTTGTCGCTGGTGGTTTTGGTTTGTATAGCATACCAACTGTAACTGAGGACAATTATGCTAACTACAACTTGAACAGTAAGGCTGTTATGTTTGCTACTACAGCAGTTGCTGGTCCTGGTGGTGCAAGTTCTACAAAAGTATTCAAGGCTTCCAAAGATAATATTCACAGTTCAGCAGGAGACATTCTCACCTTCACATGGTAAGCAATTAAATACAGATAATTAATTGCTGAATTACGATTCCAGAATTTCCACTCTCACTCTCACTTGACATCAACTGATTTTCTCTAGCTGTATGTCAATGAGAACAGTCAAGCAGATTAACTTTCTGGAATCTTCCATCTTTTTTCATTCATCAAGCAACCAGTTGAGCGCCAAACACAAGAAAAGGCAATCAACGAGAAGCTAAAACAAATTCAACTCAAATCAAAACTACGAGGTTTTCAATCATGTCTGACGCATTATTTATCGAATTGTCTGTTGAACAACAAGAAGTTGTCGCTGGTGGTTTTGGTTTGTATAGCATACCAACTGTAACTGAGGACAATTATGCTAACTACAACTTGAACAGTAAGGCTGTTATGTTTGCTACTACAGCAGTTGCTGGTCCTGGTGGTGCAAGTTCTACAAAAGTATTCAAGGCTTCCAAAGATAATATTCACAGTTCAGCAGGAGACATTCTCACCTTCACATGGTAGGCAATTAAATACACATAATTAATTGCTCAATTCTGATTCCAGAATTTCCACTTAACTCTCGCTTTAGAACAACTGATTTTCCGAAGCTGTATATAAAAGAGAACAGTCAAGCAGATTAACTTTCTGGAATCTTCCATTTTTTTTCATTCATCAAGCAACAAGAAGCTACAAACAAATTCAACTCAAATCAAAACTACGAGGTTTTCAATCATGTCTGACGCATTATTTATCGAATTGTCTGTTGAACAACAAGAAGTTATCGCTGGTGGCTTAGGTTTGTATAGCATACCAACTCTAACTGAGAACAATTTCGCTAACTACAACTTGAACAGTAAGGCTGTTATGTTTGCTACTACAGCAGTTGCTGGTCCTGGTGGTGCAAGTTCTACAAAAGTATTCAAGGCTTCCAAAGATAATATTCACAGTTCATCAGGAGACATTCTCACCTTCACATGGTAAGCAATTAAATACAGATAATTAATTGCTGAATTACGATTCCAGAATTTCCACTTAACTCTCGCTTTAGAACAACTGATTTTCCGAAGCTGTATATAAATGAGAATAGCCAAGCAGATTAACTTTCTGGAATCTTCCATTTTTTTTCATTCATCAAGCAACAAGAAGCTCAAAACAAATTCAACTCAAATCAAAACTACGAGGTTTTCAATCATGTCTGACGCTTTATTTATCGAATTGTCTGTTGAACAACAAGAAGTTATCGCTGGTGGCTTACGTTTGTATTACCCATCTAATGTTAATGAGAACAATTTCGCTAACTACAACTTGAATAGTAAGGCTGTCATGTTTGGTACTACAGCAGTTGCTGGTCCTGGTGGTGCAAGTTCTACAAAAGTGTTTCAGGCTTCCGAAGATAAGATTCGCAGTTCCTCAGGAGACATTCTCACCTTCACATGGTAGGCAATTAAATACAGATAATTAATTGCTCGATTTCGATTCCAGAATTCCTACTTAACTCTCACTTGACGTCAACTGATTTTCCCTAGCTGTATGTCAATCAAAACAGTGAACCAGATTAACTTTCTGGAATCTTCCATTAACTTGAAGCCATAACACTACCAGGTTTGTTTATTTAGGCTATTCAATTAATCAGCTAGATATGGGGTGTTATAGGAGAAGAATTAATTACATTTCTACCCCATATCACTGATAGCTGACTATTTTTATTGATAATTAATTTTTCTAATGCTCTTATTGTAAAAAACTATATATACTACCAAAGACAAAGGTTGTACTTATGTCCAAACAGATTCAAATACAAAAAAACTCAGAATTATTCACTGATGTATCTGAACAAGAACAAGAGGCTATGTGTGGTGGACGTTCATCTTCTTCACTAAACCTGTATGATTTGGTCATACAAATGACAAATATTAGAAGTTTTGCAAGTAGCGAAGCCACTTTTTCAGATGGTACTAGTAGTGGTTCTTCTAGGCAACAAAGTGGATATACACTCTCGCAACTTTCCTTTGGATTTAGTGGAGGTGGATTTAACGGAGGTGGACGCCGCAAGCGTAAATCAAAGAGCTTGGGTGGTGCAGATTTCTTAAATATGTTGTTTGGGCTTCTGTCTGTGCTGTAGTCGAAGATTTGGTGTCTTAATAGTGCGGACACACTTTAACAATTCAAAATCACCGAAGATTGGAGTCTCCTCCTCAGACGCGCAAGGGACGGAGGAAACCTCCGCTCCAACTTCTCTCAAAATTCATAAGGTACGGCATTAAAGACAGTTACATAGGGGGATTTAAACCCCCTATGTAACTGAGACTACGTATAGACGTAGGGGTCTTAGACCCTTTAATTTACGATAAACTGTTTGATCATCTAATGGTAATTACTAGGAGTTGCTTATTGATTTACTCCTAATTTTGCAATTTCTAGGGATTATTACTGACTCTAAGTTAAAGCGTAATCTGATTGGTAAAGCTTAAATATTTCTACCTGGATTGTCAATGTGTATTTTTCGGAAATTAAGGTTGCATCATTGTGTAATTTTTTGTGCATATTGAGGCAATGAAACTGGCACAAACACTCAATGCACTAGCTATTTGCTGACCTTATAGTGTAACTAAAAGCAACGATTACACGTTTGCTTTCTTTAAGCCAATATCACACGGATGATAGGCGCTTTTTTTAATTAAGTGATAGAGAAATTAAGATAAGCTTTTTTCGTATATGAAATACGCTCATGTTTTACAACATAGTGAAGAAGATTGCGGCGCTGCTTGTCTCGCAGCTATAGCCAAACATTACGGACGCACTTTTACTCTAAATCGCATCCGTGAAGCTGTAGGAACAGGACAATCTGGGACGACTCTGTTAGGGCTGAAGCGGGGTGCAGAAACACTGGGTTTTAATGCTCGCCCAGTGAAAACCTCACCGGAACTCCTCAACAAGATAAAGGAAGCGCCCTTACCAGCAATTATTCATTGGGGAGGAAATCACTGGGTTGTTTTATACGGGAAGAAAGGGAACAAATGTGTTGTTGCTGATCCAGCGGTGGGCGTCCGTTACCTTTCCAAACAAGATTTAGCAGAGGGTTGTGCAGATTGGTTGATGCTGTTACTGGAACCAGATCCAGTACGCTTTTTTGCCCAACAAGACGAGCAAGTTGGTGGGTTTCTGCGTTTCTTCAAGCGGGTGTGGCTTTTTCGCGGAATCCTAGCGCAAGCATTACCCTTAAACCTGATTTTGGGACTGCTGTCTTTGGCTTCGCCTTTTCTGTTGCAAATCCTGACTGATGATGTGCTGGTTCGCGGTGATACTAAGCTGCTCACAACTGTGGCGATCGCCGTGGTTGTGATGAATTTTATCTCCAGCAGCCTTTCGTTTGTGCAGTCTAATTTAATCGCTCACTTTGCACAACGCTTGCAATTAGGGCTAGTCCTGGAATTTGGACGACAAATTTTGCACTTACCTCTTTCTTACTACGAAGCTCGTCGCAGTGGAGAAATCATTAGCCGACTACGAGATATTGACCAAATTAATCAGTTAGTTGCCCAAGTTATTGTTGGCTTACCCAGCCAATTTTTTATTGCGCTGATTTCTTTTGGTTTCATGGTTTTTTATAGCTGGAAACTCACTTTAGTTGCTGTAGTCATCGCTGTGGTGATGACAATATCTACTATAGTATTTCAACCAAGTTTGCAGCAAAAAACCCGTGAGCTTTTAGTAACAGAAGCAGAAACACAAGGTGTTTTAGTTGAAACCTTTAAAGGCGCACTCACCATTAAAACAACCACGGCAGCACCACAATTTTGGGATGAATTACAAAGCCGATTTAGTAAACTTGCTAACCTCACATTACGCACCATTCAGATTAGCATTATCAATCATACTTTCTCTAGTTTTATTTCCGGTATTGGTGGTATTGTTTTGCTTTGGTTTGGCGGTAATTTAGTCATTAACCCGTCGGAAAATCTCAGTATTGGACAGCTCCTTGCCTTTAGCTCGATGAATGGTAGTTTTCTCGGTTTAATTGGTAGTGTTATCAGTTTTGTCGATGAATTTACTCGTGCTAAAACGGCAACGCAACGCCTGACAGAAGTTATAGATGCCACTCCGGAAAATCAAGGTGATGGGAGAAAACCTTTTGCCAACATTCCTGGAGATACTGACATTATTTGTACAAATGTTAACTTTCATTATGCTGGCCGGATTGATTTATTAGAAGACTTTTCTTTAAGAATTCCTGGTGGTCAAGTTATTGCTCTCATTGGTAAATCTGGTTGTGGTAAAAGTACTTTAGCTAAACTTATTGCCGGCTTATATCCAATCCAATCAGGTAATATTCGGATTGGGCTTTATAATTTACAAGACCTTTCGCTTGATTGTCTGCGTCAGCAAGTGGTTCTCGTTCCGCAAGATGCTCACTTTTGGAGTCGTTCGATTATGGAAAACTTTCGCTTAGGAACACCTTATGTTTCTTTTGAGCAGATTGTGAGAGCTTGCCAAATTGCTGAGGCAGATGATTTTATTAGTAAACTTCCGGATAAATATCAAACTGTTTTGGGTGAATTTGGTGCGAATCTATCCGGCGGACAACGTCAACGACTAGCAATTGCAAGAGCGATCGTTACAGATCCACCAGTCCTGATTTTAGATGAGTCTACTTCTGGATTAGATCCAGTGAGCGAAGCCCAAGTTTTGGATCGGTTGTTTGAACATCGTCGCGGTAAAACTACGATTCTAATTACTCACCGTCCTAAAGTGATTAATCGCGCTGATTGGATTGTGTTGATAGAACAGGGTAAGTTGAAACTTCAAGGTTCTTTGAAAGAGTTACGCTCTAAACCAGGCGACCATTTGGACTTTTTAATTCCTTAGCAAGTGGTTCATAGTTAATTGCTAGTAGTTAGTGGAACAATAACTAACTACTAACAATGACTAAACAACTCATAACTAATTACTAATTATCAATTATGCTTTATACTCATCATCAAAAACTGCTTCCCTCGGTTGGTACTGAAGACTTTCTTCCTCCTATTAGCCGTTGGACATCTTTAGCTGGAATATTTCTCGTTGCCAATGTTGGTGCTGCGATCGCCCTTTCTTCATACATTAAATACAATGTCACTGTGAAAGCTCCCGCGACTGTGCGTCCAACAGGAGAAATCCGGCTCGTACAACCGTCCATGGAAGGAACTATTAAAAGTATCTTTGTTAAAACAAATCAGATTGTCAAAAAGGGTGATATCATCGCCCAATTGGATGATACGGAATTGCACATCAAAAATAGCCAATTGCAAGGCAATATCCAGGAAGGAAATTTACAACTAGCTCAAATTGATGCTCAAATCAAAGCTTTAGATACCCAAATTGAGGCTGAAAAGAGAGTTATAGAACGAACTGTCGCTTCTGCAAAAGCCGATTTGGCACGTAATCAACGTGAATATCAAGAGCAACAAATTAAAGCTCAAAGCGAAGTGCTAGCAGCAGAGGCAAATTTACAAAAATCTGAACTTGGTAGACAAAAAGCAAAGACTGATTTAGTGTTTGCTATTAAAGAACAAGACCGTTTTGAAGATCTCGTTAAAGAAGGCGTAATTGCTCAGCGTCAATTCGACGAAAAGCAACTTATTGTCTTGCAAACAAAAGCAGCCGTTGAGGCTGAACAAAAAGCTGTGGACATTGCCAAGGCAAATCTTCAAACGGCTAAAGCTGCACTCAATCCGAGTGGAGCAATAGTGGCGATCGCTCAAGAAAGAATTGCTCAAGAAACTGCTAAAGGAGAAGCTGGTGTCGCTGCTTTTATCAGAGAGAAAAAGGCTTTAATTCAGCGACAAATAGAAATGCGAAACCAAATCAGACAATCTCAAAAAGAAGTGGAGAAAAATAATCTTCAGAGGAAAAATAGCGTGATTCGTGCCACCAGTAATGGCGTTGTTCTCAAGCTGAACTTGCGAAATCCCGGTCAGGTGGTAAACCCGTCAGAAGCGATTGCTGAAATTGTGCCGCAGAATGCTCCTTTAGTCATTAAAGCAATGGTTCCTGCTACTGAAATTAAAAAGGTCGCCGTTGGTCAAACCGTGCAATTACGAGTTGACGCTTGTCCCTATCCTGACTATGGAACGCTCAAAGGTGTTGTTGGTGCTCTCTCTCCAGACGCGATCGCACCTCAAAGTAATAATACGGGTACCATTCCATCTGTTAGCTACTTTGAAGCAACAATTAAACCGGAACGTCTTTCCTTCGGAAATCATAATCGTAAATGCCTCATTCAACCCGGAATGGATGCCAAAGCTGACATTATTTCCAAAGAAGAAACAGCGCTTCAATTCATGCTTAGAAGGGCAAGATTAATATCAGATTTATAAGCACTCATTAATAATTACCAATTCATATAACAGTCCTATCTGCGAAGTGAAAATTACCTTGAAACAAACCGCCCTACGCCGTTCGCGTAGCGTGCGCTCTGCGCTCAGGCGCATGCCCGAAGGGCTTTAGACGCCTTAGACGCGCAGCGGCGTGCCGTAGGCTAGAACGCCAAGAAAAGAGACAACAGAGAGTTTTACAAATGATTTAGGATTGCTAGAGTTGATGATTTATATAGACAAGATTCCATCTCTTTGCTCCCATCTGTGGTTAATTATTCTTTTTCTTAATGAACGCAATAAGTCTTACATTTTCAGTGAATTGATTGATAAAAAATGAAAATTAGAGATGATATTGGGTGATTTATCATTTATTGCTAAAAAACGATAAATGACTTATCTGAGATTTTGCACCTGTTGCAATACTGAGGAGGCAAAGCCTCCAAACCCTCGTTACCAGGTTCAACCTGGTAACGAGATATTAGAGCCTCTGGCTCTTGTTGGGTGCAAGATCTGACTTATGACAAATCAATATATCAATGAAATGTGCAATAGCTGAATAACTAATTCTTAATGATTTTGTTCTCTATGCAGTATTGAGAAATAAAAGTGACGTATTATAACTATTATATTTCGCACAAAGATACAATGCCCTGCCTAGCCTTTCTTTATTATGCTAGGAAAATAAATAACATAACGATGTCTTGTGAGGCTAACATTGTGTACACCCATTATATTCTTAATTATCTACTTCGTCACCCTGATCCGGTTTCTAGCTTCTGAGCATACAACTCAAGAGGCATTACAGTGGTGGTCTTGTAGGGAATCTATAAAACTCTTTCAAGAAGCGGAGAAAATCCGAGACGGTTTGTTGCAAGAGTCTTTCGCAATTCGTCGTAGCCTAGAGATGTTAAGCGTAGATAACTTGGAGTTGTCGTTCAACAAAACTCAAGATTGCTTAAAACAAATTGATCAGTTCCATCAATATTTAGTGCAATTAAGCGATCGCTTATTTCCAGCATACCTTCAAGATAGCTTGCCTTTAGCTATTCACTGCCTCTTAGAACCTTGGAGAACATCTCATCCACACCTATATTTTCATATTGATATGCCACCTTGTTGGCGACAGGAGTCAGTTGGATGCAGTTTGACAGTTGTCAGAGCTTTAGAGGAGTTACTAAGAATAACTTTGCCAGAAGTTTTAACCCCAATATCAATTGATATCAGTTTAGAAGAACAGCAAAATATAGGTCAGCTGATCGTGCGAATGACTTATCCTGATACCCATACACTTATTTCTTATTCTAGTCTACCTGAATTAAAATTTCTTTGTAAAACTTTTAAAATCTTAACATCCGGCAAATGCTTTTACCGTATCAAAAATCTCAGCATAGTCTGGTACTTTTGCTGGAAGTAAGTTATAACTTGTAGTCTACAAACTAAATATAACGTGAGTTAGATGTATCCTGATTTGACCCCTCTCCAAACCTCTCCCCTATAAGGGGAGAGGCTTAAAACTCTGATTTTTACGTTGCTCCTCCCTCTCCTTCTAGGAGAGGGAGGTTGGGTGGGAGAGGTCTGTCGAACTCACGTTAAATATAATTGATGAATTAAACATCAGACGATTTCTGATCTTGTTTTTTAGTATATAATTATACAAATGTTTTCGTTGACGAGGTATAACAAATGAGACAAACTTTATCAGGGAAGGCATTGCTGAAAATTTTGGTTATTGATGACCACGAATCAGTTTTAGGTGGAACCATAGATGTCCTGCGAAAACAATACCCAGATGCGGAACTCATCACTGCTCTAACTGCTAAGAATGCTCTCAATCAAGTGATGAATTCGCAGCCCGACCTCGTGGTTATGGACCTTTCCATTCCTGAGAATACTGGGATGATGGCACGACCTGATACGGGCGTTCAACTTCTCAGGACTTTCATGAAGGAGTTCCCCAACTTGAATATTGTTGTCCAAAGCGCTCATGTCAGAACAATAGTACGCATTAGACCTGACATTGATGCTCATAAAGGAGGCTTCACTGTTGCGGATAAAAGTCTTTCTAGTCAAGAAATGTTAACGAGAGTTGATTGGGCATTGCAGGGATTAACTCATACCAAAGATATAAAAGGAATTCATTCTGGATTGGAGGTGAAACCAGAGTGGCTAAGGGTGCTAAGTCTAGCTTTTGAGGAAGGATTACAAGATAAGGCGATCGCAGAGCGAATGTGTGTCTCTGAAAGGATGGTGCGCCATTACTGGAGTAAACTGCAAGACGCTTTAAACGTTTATCCTGACGATGGAAAAAATATCCGAATTCAAACAGAAATGATAGCCAGGGAAGAAGGGTTAATAGATTAGTTGTGAGTTCAAAGTTATCAATAAGGATAAACTCATGATATATGACCAAGAAAGAACTCAGGAATCAGAACTCAGAAGTCAGAATATTAAACGCGTTTTCTCGTCACGAATTAAGAGTAGAGACGCCCATAGAGGGCGTCTCTACTAAGTATTGATCTTATGCCCCCGAATTCATTGCCTACGGCACGGACTTCGTCCTACGTGGAGACAAAGAAAGTTTTTCCTTCTCCAATCTCCCGGATTCTATCCGTGGGGATATTCTGATTACTGAGTTCTGTGTTCTGCGTTCTTCTTAAGAATTTTATAGAGATTGAAATTGTAAAAAATATTGAATTGGAAATCAAAATAGATTTTTAGAATTTAAATCAATACGGTTCAGTTAAGAGAATTGATCTACCGTCAACCTTTGTAGAACTTTCGGACGCAACGTCTCTAGACACTGGAAATTCATATTGTTCAGCCCTAACTGAACTGTATTGGAATTTAAATAGGTCGGCACAAATATACATTTTTTGTTTGTAGTAAGCGCTTTAGCGCTAAAGCGCTTACTACAAGCGTTTCACGTCAATTTACATTTCTTTACATAAGTTTGTTTAATCACGCCGACCTACTTACAATAGAATTTTTACAAAAAAACCTGCTCAATTCACACTTCTAATGCAGCCTGGAATTTGGAAAATAATTAAAGATGAAATTGCCATTTGGCGTGTGGGTGCATTACCAGGCATTGCAGTGATTGGACTAGTGATTGTAGCCCGTCTCACTGGTTCTATGCAATCTTTAGAGTGGCTAGCTTTTGATAGTTTTGTTCGTCTACGTTCAAGTGAACGTATCGATGAACGCATCCTGATTGTAGGAATTGACGAAAAGGATATCCGCAATGTCGGAAAGTATCCTATTCCAGATAAAGAAATTGTAGCGCTTGTCAGAAAATTACAAACCTACAAGCCTCGGGTGATTGGTATTGATATTTTTAGAGATTTACCTGTTGAGCCTGGTCATCGTGAACTTGTGGCTGCATTTAAGGATATCAAAAATTTAATTGCTATTGAAAAAGTCTTGCCTGAGCAAGTTGCGCCACCACCAGCATTACCACCCGAACAAGTTGGTTTTGCAGACCAAATTACGGATAATGATGGCAAATTGCGACGTAGCTTGCTAGCAACACCAACGGCTAAAGAATACAAGCTCTCTTTATCGCTATCTCTAGCAAGTGCTTATCTGGCTCATAAAGGTATAACCTTAGAAAACGGTATTCGCGACTCGGCTGCTATGAGGTTCGGAAATACCGAACTACCTCGGTTTTTGGCAAGCACTGGGGGTTACGTGCAAGCCAATGATGGTGGAGTTCAAGTACTACTCAATTTTCGTAGTGGTCGAGAACGATTTAGAACGATTACTCTTAATGATATTAAAACGGGAAATTTTCAACCTGAGTGGATACGCGATCGCATCGTGATTATCGGGATCATAGCCCCAAGCATCAAAGACTGGATAACGACTTCCGCAATTCCATCTACCAAAACCGCACCAGGGCGAGTTTATGGAGTGGAAATTCAGGCACATGCCATTTCTCAAATCATCAGTGCTGTGCTTGACAAACGACCACTTTTACATTCTTGGTCAGAAGGGTGGGAATATGTATGGATTATAGGCTGGGGTATTTTGGGAATTGGTTTTGCCAGACTCACTAAATTCCCGTTGATCAATCTTTTGGCTGTTTTCGTTGCTAGCAATTGTCTTGTCGCCCTGAGTTATTTGTTCCTCGTGACATGGGGTTTGTGGGTTCCAGTAACACCAGCAATGCTCGTTTTAGTTTTGAATGGTATAGGCATGACCGCCTTATATCAATACGACCAAGCTTGGCGTTCTAGAATTAACGCTCGCCAAACCGTGATTGAACGCACATTTGAAACGATTCACAACGGACCATTGCAAACCCTTGCTAAAGCTTTAAAGCGTGTCAGAGACAGAGATTTACCAGCGAACGAATTAATTGGCGAACTTGAAAAAGAACTTGAAAAATTGAATCATGAACTGAGGGGAATTTATGAATTTCTGCAACAAGAACCTCTGATGCAAGATAATTGTCTTTATTTAGGAAAAGGTCTAGTCCTAAATTTACAAGACCCCATTCATGAACTTCTTTATCAAGTTTATAACCATACCTTAGAGCGGGACTTTTCCTGTTTTAAAACACTCAGAGTGAAAATCCGTACATTTGAGCCTATAGATAATCGACATTTAAATACAGAACAAAAGCTAGGACTGTGTCGATTTCTGGAAGAAGCTTTGTGTAACGTCGGTAAACACGCCACAGGAGTCACAAAGCTAGAAGTCACCTGTACGACTTATGAAGGCTGGTACACTTTGAGCATTATAGATGATGGCTTAGGCATTAACTCATTTAAAGAAGGTCACGGAACGCAGCAGTTTAGGTCATTGGCGCGACAACTTAAAGGGAAATTTAGGCGATCGCCTCTTTCTCCTAAAGGCACTCTTTGCGAGTTATCTTGGCCCATAGCCAAATTGTACTTTTGGTAATTGTTACCCTGGGAAAATGAGCCTTAATATCTTTACAATTTCGCCTTTTTATCAAGATTCTATTTCCCCTCTGGAATTGACATAACTGCATGAGAAGATATTAATAGTAAAACGTTAGTGATTGAATAGTTAACCGGCCTAATTAAAGTTATGTAAATTCCACTATATACAAATATTAAACAATATTTTAATAGGAAATTTCTACGTAATTTCCTCTAGATTGAAAAGTAAGGGAATTCGTAGAAAACCCGCTTTGAATTTTTAAGATTTTACTGTTGTTTTTTTAGTGCAATGCCGGAGAGGATATGAAGATGACTCAGAGAGAGTGGCTCTTGCACAAACTTTTTAATGCCAAATTTTTAACAAGTTGTGTTTTGACCATTACACTTTTGTTTACTCAAGCGGCGCAAGCTGCATACAAACCACCCCGCACTCAAAAGCCGCCCAGTGGTTATACGGACTCCTCAGGTGTTAGAGGGGGGTGCCAAGCAAACGGTGTGCGCCCAGTCATTTTACTTGCCCCTGTGACACACGTCGGTCAAACGACTTCGCTTCACCCAACGTTTGCTTGGTTTGTACCTCACTCACAACAGATCCCTATGGAATTCACACTCTACGAGTTTGATACAAACGACCAACCAAGCAAGCTCGCTTACAAGCAACAGTTGCAAAGCTCACCAGGGATTATGACACTATCCTTACCACAGCAGGGACAAGGTTTAACTGTCGGTAAAAAATATCTTTGGCAATTGGAAAGTTTGTGCAACCGTAACCGTCCCTCGCGCAATTTACTTGTTCGCGCAGAGATGGAGGTTGTACCAACGCCATCAAATTTGAAAATTGCGCTTTCTGAGCAGCTTGAATCCTCCGAAAGAGTTAACTTATATGCTGAAGCAGGTATGTGGTACGACGCTTTAAGCGAAGCTCTAGCCTCCGCTAATAATAAACAACAGGCAAAAGTTGCAGCAAGTTTGTTAGAAGATCTCGCCAAATCAGAACACCCATTACTAGATGAGGATTTGTCTAGCATTGCTCTGAGTGATTGATCATGGGGACAAAGCCAAAAGTTACAACACTAATGTTGAAGTCATTGTTTGAGTGAAATGAGCTAAACTCCAGTTAAAAGGGCTAGTACCGCTGCGCGGAAGTCAAAAGTCACGCATTCAAAAGTCAAAAATCTTACAACTTTACTATCTCTAATTCTGGTGGTAGTGGAAAGCCAAAATTTTCATGATAATGAGGAAATTTAATTGAGAAAAGGCATAAAGGTTGATTTCGATAAAAAGCGGTTAAATAAAACACTCGAATAACAAAATCCTCTTTGTCACCTTCCTCTGATATAGAAAAATTGCCAGGAAAAATCTCGTCAAAGTAAATTTCAAAATGTTTGGCGGTTGCCAAAAAATACTTTCCAATGATTTTAGCAGCATTATCATAAGCTGGGTTGGGAATAGATTTTCTGTAATGACTTTCGTCAAATCCCGCTTGTAAAAGAAAATCAAAAAAATCATGAAATAACTTGTATTCTTGGCTGCTATTAAAATCTTCCCAACCTTTTCTTAAACTCTCGTAGAGTTTTGGATATATCTTAAAAGCTAGCTGATCTAACTGCTCTACTATTTCTTCTTTTACTCCTAAAATAGAAGCCATTTGCCGAATTTTTGCCTTTTCCTTTTCATGATATTCTCCATCAGCAGCGCAAACTCTAATTGCAGTGAGAAGTATATCCCTTTGTGCTATGGATACCTGAGGAGAGCGAGCAATGACTTCTTCTATAGCTTCATCCGCCTCATATGTTTTTAGCTCTTCAATCACCCAGTCTTCTACTCCCCAAGATGCACAGAATCCAACAGCCCAGTCTTTTTCTTCGCTCGAGAGAACTCCATCTGCTTTAGCGCAACATAAAACTGATTTCATATAAATGGAACTATCCTCATTTGTAGGAATCTGGTTAAAACCAAAGAACCAATTAAGTATCCACGATTGACCAACTTTTTTGATGTCAGACATAAGTTTTTATTTCTAGCTGCTAATTGGCTGTGAGCTTTTTGAGTATCATTTTTTAATCCTCTTATCATCGTTTGTAAAATGCAAGGACAGTTAAGACACTTAAGCAATTTACATGAATAAATTTTTTAAAATTATCTAACTTCAAGAATGAAAATGCAAGGTCAGATAAGACAGTTAAGACAGTTAACTAGACAGATAAGACAGTTAACTAGACAGATAAGACAGTTAAGACAGATAAGACAGTTAAGACAGATAAGACAGTTAAGACAGTTAAGACAGTTAAGACAGTTAACTATAGGATTCCTATTTAATTTTTGAAATACACGTAGGGTGTGTCTTGCTCACCAAAACCCAGATAGAACCTAGATACTGTTCCTTAAACAACCACAAAGTGCCTAAATTATTGCTAGCTTCTTTCTCTTGAATGTGAGTAGCCATTTTGTTCTCTGGAATGAGTTATTTTTGTAAATTACAAGTCTAATTATTGCATGCATAGATATTATTTGAAAAAAATATTTTAACTGTCATAATTGCAAAAATAAACTATGGATATTTAATTCAAAACCCATAGTTTAGTAACACTAATTAAGCGTATTTATCGATGGAAATGCATAATTTTACAGAAATCGAGGTGCAATGCACTCCGAGCCAAGGTACTTTCTCAAGTAGGGCGAGAAAACCTCATAAATCAGCGTTAGAGGTTGTCCTTGATGCCAAAATAGGTAGTAACGTCCCCAAAAAGGTCCTGTGTGACTAAAAGCTGACTCTAAAAAAGCTGATTTACCGTAGTGAATTCCCCAAATTTCTCGATACAACTCTGTACGTTGACCGGTTCGCAGTTTTTGAATTGGTAAAAGTTTGCCAAAAATGTATAGTGGGTATGCATCACACCTTTAGGCATACCAGTAGTGCCACTAGAGTACAGCAAGGCTATCAAATCTTCTCGTGGATTGATTTGTACGGATGGTACTTCCCCTTCACCTTCTAAAAGTACAGAAAATGAAGTAGCACAATCTGCCTCCCCAAACACAAACACTTGCTCTACCTTTGACTGACGGGCTGCTTCTAATGCTTGAGTTACAAGCTCAGGTATTGTGACCAGATATTTTGCACCAGCATCATTAAGTTGGTATGCAAGCTCTTCTGCTGTATAGGATGGGTTTACTGTGGTGATAACCCCGCCCAAAGTTGCCACGGCATGGAAGGCGATCGCATATTCGGGAAGATTCGGGCTGTAAATCGCCAAAACATCACCCTTTGAGAAGCCACGCGCCGCTAAGCTAGCAGCAACTCGACCGATGAACTCTGCTAGTTGTCCATAAGTCACTATGCGGTCAGTCAGCCCTTCAATGAGAACTGGTTTCTGGGCTAATTCTACTGCTCGTTGCAATACAAATTCTGTCAGTGGCTGCTCGGAGATAGCAATATCAGGATATGGACTGCGAAAGATCATGGAATTCCTTATGAAATACAACAGGGAAAGATATTGAACACTGGTTCAGGCAGGGCAAACGCCAGCGCCTCATTAACAAGACTCTGTTCTCAATAGGGTCTGAAAAAATCGCATTAAGCAACGCTTATTGACGTAAAATTGTGTTCGATTTTTACTTTACTTTTATAAGTAAGTAAAATGCTGAGCGCGATAAATCTGATTTGAGCGTTCAATACATAAATCAGACTTTTCGTCAATCACCTATCAACCAAATTTAGATGCCTTTGCCCTGGTGGTGTATAACTTTTTGGTTCATAGGTATCGATAAACTGTCGCTGACAGACTTGGCACAAGTAGTTCTGTTTTCCTTTGCGCTGTCCATTTTTGCTAACTGTGGTTGAACCGCATTCAGGACATTGCATCATATTTCTATTGTCTCATATCTTGCACCTATCCGTATAACCCAGGGCTTAGTCAAAAGCAGCGCAATAAAGTTACATCACTTTTCTGAGCTTTTATCGGTTAAATAAGGGCTTCAGGCTTAGTACTGAGTGTGAGAATAACATCAATTTTTCTTGGTGCAAGATGTCAGTTGTGCAACGCTACAATTGTAGATAGTTGTTTTTTAAAGTAAGCGCGGTAAAGTTCGCAACGAGGAGAAATGCGCGAGCCTTCATAGCAGATCAATCCCAAGCAATCGAGCTTGTAAGCCTCAATCGGATTCAGATAAACACTTTCGGATGCTGCTACAACTTTAGTATATGCCTCTATCAAACTGGGGTTCTCTTGCAGCGTTGTCCACTGTCGCAATAAATGAGAGCGATAAATGCCGCCGTTGGCGATCGCGTCCTCTACGAGTTCTTCTAGGGTCATGCCTTGATAGGTCAGATAATATAGGCTAATCTGAATCAGTGCGGGATGTCCGCCCACTAGAGACATCAATTGGGTAGCCTCTTTACCAGAATTCCAGCTTAACCCGTGCCTCTGGGCTAATTCCTTTACTTGTTGCTCAGTAAAGTCGCTCAGGTACAACGGTAACCCAATGTGAAATGGAGAACAGTTGATATCTAGGGAAGCATACACTTCTGTGGAGTAAACCACCACTAGTCTCAGTTTCTGCCAGTTAGTATTCACTCGTGCTTCCTCGTACCATGAGCGTAACAGAGGAAAAAACTCTTGAGCAATTTGAGGATATTCAAAAAAGCGGTCAAACTGCTCTAACACCAGAACTATTGGACGTTTGATTTGCTCCAGTAAGTAGTTTTTCCAGTAGAAATTACAATTCAACTTACTGTCAATTTCACTATCCCAGTAGGCATCCAAATTGGGAGCAATGCCTAATTCTTTTGCCACTCGCCAGCAAAAATGACGGAAAAATAGGTTTAAGTCACTCAAGAATAGCGCATCGATTTGATTGCAATCTAGTTTTACTGTGTAATACTCCTGCTGTTGAGCAAAAGCACAAAGCCGCAGCACTAGAGAACTTTTACCCATCTGTGTTGGAGCGCAAATCCGAATCACACAGCCTGGTTGAGTTATTTCTTGATAGCCCAGTTTCTCAACGGGTGGTCGTTCAATATACAGCACAGAATCGAGGGGAACTAAGCCATCTGGGTACAAACAACAACCTCTAAACTTGTCATGCTGTTCATTAGCAAAGGTGTCTTTCCCTATTGATTGCAATGCATATATCTCTTTTGTGTCCGAATTATATGATAAGGCTTCAGTGGTTTCATCCTCATCCATCTCCTTACTGATGGTGTAATCCTTTGTGCATATTTCTAGGTCAAAGGCACTAAAGCATAGTTTGAGCGTTCGCCGATCCACACTTGCATTCAAAGACCATAACCGACTCAGGGTTTTCATTGATACGTTCATGCGTGCGCTTAATTCTTGCAAGGTGAATCGCTCGCCGTTGTTCTGGTTTATCTCCACTGCTTCAATTGCCGTTTGTAACCGCTTTAGTCCAACAGAAGTCAAGAAAACTCCCCTTCTTCGTCTAGTTCTAGATTGTTTCATCTCGCTCACTATACAATTTACTCTAAGGAAATTGTGTCTTTCCATCTTGGAGCTATCCCTATTACTAAGGATGTCTAAAAGACGGAAATACTATTTTGTTATTTGATGTCAATTCACCCAGCCTCACTGAGTCAACACTTTTTCATCTAAAAATCTCCGGGAGTGTGGAAACCTTGTGTCTTTAGACCAAGGAGGAAACACGACGGCCGCGTTATTTTTAGCCGTCAAATGCCTTTAGATACCATTACCGCCTTGGGGTTACTTGAATCGGTGTACTTTTGTGATGTACTTTCAATGGGACAGTTACCATTTCAACTCGTTCACCCCAACGGGAGAGCCAGTTCCCTACGGCGGGAAACCCGCCTTCTCCTAGCGGAGACGCTGCGCGAACAGGACTGGACTCACCTGTACGCATAACGGTTTTGCACTCGATGTGCCTTCCCAAAAGGGAGTAAAGTTAGCCTTGACAAAGTTATTGGTCGGTACTTTCGCTTGCGACACTGGCTTAACCCTCTAAACCTGTTTAATCGTCCGGTTTCAGAGTCCGGAACTGGCTGCGCATTCTGGAGTGAGAACTTGAACACTTACCAATAACGTAGTACGCTTCGGTACTGAGTCGGGTCAACTAATCCTATTGGCTTGAGGCGCTTAAGCCCCTAGCATGGACGGCAGGGGTGTTGACCGTGCTGGAATTATTTTTTGTTAGCCTTTTAAAAGGTACCTCTGCACGCGGCGAGATATTTTCGGCTCGGCGACTAACAATTCTCTCAACCTGCTTTGAGGCGATTGCGCAAAGTGCAGTGCCAGAGGCGATCGCACTTCCGTTAGGGGAGTAGAAAATTGGCTTGCGGATACAGTCATTTTGTTCCTCCAAATTCTTTTTCCAAAAACCTTAAGCTCAGGCTATCAATGAAAAATAAGGAACTAATAGGGACGCTAAAATTTTTTCGATTGGGCGGCGATCGCTCAAACAAAAAATTCATTCTCAGCCTGCAATGTCCATCCGAGGGCGCGAGCGATCGCTCCTGGTAAAGTCACTGGATTAAAGGGCTTAGCAATTGCCTTAACCACACCAAGTGAGTAAAGTTTTTGTGAGGTAAACCAAGCCGCTCTCACGCTCAAGAAGATAACTGGAATAGCTTTGGTTAAAGGGTTTTCCTGGAGTCTATGCAGAAAGGTGATGGCATCCATACCCGGCATGGAAACGTCAAGAAGGATCGCATCAGGACGTTCTATCGCTAGCTGTTTCAGCCCGGCTTGAGCCGAGGCGACAGTTATAACATTCCACCCTGCTAGGTCGCTTAAACAGACTTGTACGAGTTCTCGAATAGTTGCTTCATCATCAATAAGCAATATCTTCTTGGTTGTCATTCTTAGATTGCTTCAAGCAGATTGAAGGAATTGATTTATTGAGATTAAACCAAGAAGATAAGAAACTGATAAGAATATCAGCCAGTACGGTTCAGATAAGACCAGAACCCTTATCAGGAACACAATGTTGAACTCTCGGATGGCGCGTCTCTACACTCGGATGGCGCGTCTCTACACACGTGATTTTTTACACATCAACCTTAACTGAACCGTATTGGAATATCAGCTACACTACTCAATCCAACCTAGCATTTGGGCTATTTGTTCGCAAATGAGCGTTGGATCGAAGGGTTTTGTAATAATTCCGGCTATATCTAATTGAGCAAAGCGGCTGCGCTCGTTTGGTAATACTTTGGCTGTTAGCAAAATCACCGGAATCATTTGAGTTGTTGGGTTGGCTCTGAGTTGCTGGTAGAATTGCAAGCCATCCATGTCAGGCATCGATACGTCGAGGAGAATCATATCAACAGCATACTCCTGGGCTTTGTCGAGTCCTTCATGACCGGATTGGGCAGCGATCGCCTCCCACCCTCCCAAATCCTCCAAGCAGGTGCAGGCAAGTTCTCGCAGCGATTCTTCATCATCGATCACAAGGATGCGTTTGCTCATGATTCTCTAATCATTCCTGCTGGTGGTATTGGCAAGGTGAAATAAAACGTGCTACCTTCACCGAAGGTACTCTCTACCCAAATATTACCATCGTGCTGTTGGACAATACTTTGACAAATCGCCAAGCCTAAACCAGTTCCTCCCTTGGCGCGAGCATCAGAGACATCAACCTGCTGGAAGCGTTCAAAAATCTTTTCTAGTTTGTCGGCGGGAATGCCTCTGCCTTGGTCTTTGACTTGAAACAGAACTGAGTCGGTCTGTGGTTGGGCAGACAAGATAATAACCGAGTTCGGGGGAGAAAACTTGATGGCGTTGCTCAACAAATTGGTCAGGGTTTGGATGATCGAGTCGGGGGAAGCCCACACGCGAGCTGTGGTGGGAGTGATCGAGAGTGTAATGGCGGCTGCAATAGCGATTGACTGTACCCCTTCAACTGCTCGTTGCATTAAATCTTCTGCCTGACACACTTCCCTGACAAGCTGCACTCGCCCCGAAGACAAGCGCTCCAAGTCAAGGATATCATTCACCAAACGCACGAGGCGATCGCTGTTCGTTAAAGCTTGCTGAATCATCCGCTTGGCTTTTTCGGGTTTGTTGTCGTAGATACCAGTATTGAGCAGCCCTAAAAATCCTTGGATGGCTGTGAGCGGGGTGCGAAGTTCATGGCTAACGATGGAAATGAATTCATTTTTCATCTGCTCAATAGCGTGCTGTTCGGTGATATCTTGGATCTGGGCGACGTAGTACAAAGGTTCGTTCTGGGAATTTCGTACCAGCGAGACGCTCGTTAGTCCCCAAGCGATGCGTCCTCGATTGCACAAGTAGCGCAACTCGACTTGAGCATTGCGATTCTCGTTAGTCAGGACTTGCTCGATGCAGTGCTGAAGCTGATTAACATCTTCTGGGTGAATTAGCTTAGATGCGTTCAGGGTTAGAGTCTCTGATTCGGAGTAGCCAAGCATTTCACCTAGCATCGGATTGATAGAGAGCCAGCGATCATCCAATCCCAGCAGCGCCATGCCAATGGGGGCATCATGAAACGCATGGCGAAACCGCTCTTCACTTTCACGCAGAGCTAACTCAGCTTGTTTGATATGGGTAATATTTGTTACGCGCACTAGATGGATGAGTTGATTAGCAATCGAAACGCCCTTAGCAGCCAGGTTGCCCCAAAAGAGATTTCCTTTTCGGGTTACGTATTCCATTTCCCGACTCCAGCAGCCTTTTTGGTCAATTTCCGCAGTGATTTCGCCCAGTTCGTCCGAGGTAAATGGACGAACCTGAAGTATATGCCCTCTGATGCCAATCAGTTCGGCTTTACTATCTGCTTCAAACAGTTCTACTGCTCGATGATTGCAGTCAATGATCAGCAATGTTTCAGGATCGACCAGAAACAGAGCATCGGCAGATTCGTTGTAAATCGTCTCGCGCAGGTCTTTTTGCTGTTGCAGTTCTAATTCTGCCCGTTTGCGCTCCGTAATATCAAGTATCGTTCCGAAGAATTTAATCACCTCTTTTTGCTCGTTCACGACAGTCTCGCATCTTCGAGAAACGTGCCGAACTTCACCATTAGGGCGTACAATCCGAAAATCCAATTCCTCGCCTCTCCCAGTCCGCATCATTTGCGCGTAACTCTGTTGCACTAATGCTCGGTCATCCGGATGAATTTGCTGGATGTATTGTTCGTAGGTTGGTTCGCTTTGAGTTGGATCAAGACCAAAAATGCGAAATTGTTCTTCCGACCAGGTAATTTTCTGTGTCATGACATCAAATTCCCAGCTTCCGACATGGGCAACTCGTTGAGCGGCTTTTAAAGTCGCTTCACTCTCTTGTAAAGCGGCTGTCCTTTGACCAACTTGCTTTTCTAAAGTACGATTGTAGTCAGTTAAAATCTGCTGAGCATGTTTGCGTTCTGTGATATCTTGAATTGTAGTAATCGCATAGGCAAGGTAACCCTTTTCATCAAAGACGGGTGTTCCTCGACTCTCGACGGGAATAATCCTATCCGGTTGGTGGATTTCTATATCATCCGCGATCGCCTGCTCGCCGTTCAACGCTCGCAGGATTGGTAGTTGGTCGCTTGGGTATTGCCGAGATGTTCCCGCGACATAAAGTTGATAAACTTCTCCCAATTGTTCGCCTGTAGCTGACGGCGCGACTCCTTGACCCAATAATTCCACAGCCATTCGATTGGCATAGCACGGTCTACCGTGAGCATCCAGCACTCCGATGCCTATGGGTATTGCCTCTAGAAATTGAGTCAGCCTCGTCTCATTTTCACGCACTTCGGCATAAAGGTTGGCATTTTCAATTGAAATTGCTGCCTGGGTCGATAACAGTTTCAAGATTTCCAATCTATCTGGCGTAAAAGCCCCAGTTGTCAGATTATTTTCCAGGTACAAAATACCTACCAGTTTGCCTTGATTTCGCAGGGGCGCACACAAAATTGATTTCGGTTGCTGTTTAACAATGTAAGGAGTACGCATGAAATTGCCTTCACCAGAAGCATCATTCAAAACAACGCTTTCTTGGGTACGGATAACGTAATTGACGATCGCATCACACAGCATTGGGGTATGACTGCTGCCACCGAGTGTTTCAACGGGGATGGATGGTAAAATTTTGAATTCATTATTCTCAACTGTTCCTGATGCCGAAATCACCCATTGCCCATTGTTGTTCCCTGGCTCAAGCTGCGATCGCAAAATCAGATAACCTTTCTGTGCCCCTGCATTTTCCAGGACAATTTTCATCATCTTTTCTAACAGGGTACTTAGCACAATTTCACCCGACAGGGTTTGTGAGGCTTTGAGAACGCTGCTCAAATCGAGTTCAGTAGATGTTTTCGATCCACTGCTTAAAATTGCATTACTGTAAGGCTTGATGCCCTCGCTTGAAGCTGTTTTGGGAAAAAATTGGGGATAGCGTTGTTCTAAATCCTTAACCTTTGCTGTTGCTCCCCAGCGTGTGTAGGTGTAATGAGCCTCTTGCATATAAGTTTGGGCAAACTTCAACCTACCACGCGCTAAATAAAACTTGGCAGCTAACTCATAAGCTAAAGCTTCTTCCTGGATATATTCGTTTTCCCTTGCTCCTTGAATCGCTTGTTCGTAAAACTCCTCGGCTTCAAAAAATTGACCCAAGACTCGTGCTTTCTCTGCCTCGACTAGATAAAATTTATGCAGATAATTCATCGGGGCATGATGTGCCCATTTCTGCATTTTCTCTTGATTTCCATGAACCCGATTGAGCCAAGTTTCTTTTTCGGAGTTTGAAGCCTCGACAAATGCGATCAAATGTGCTAAAGAATCATAGAAATGCAGTAAACCAGTAACTAGCATTGTAGCTAATCCTTCTAGATACTGTTTAGCGAGTACTGCATTATGGACGGCTTGCCGAGTGTCACCAAATAGATAACATAATATGAGTTTATTTAAGTAAAAAAATAAAAGTTCTATTCTATTATTGGCTTTGAGAGCAAGTGGCAGGCTTTGCTCCTCGTTGTAAGCATCACCCAATAACTGGATGGGATTTTCAGTTTGATCCAACAAGTTGAGGACTGTTTGTCGAAAGATTGCCGTCCAATTAAAAGATGCTTCCTGCTTGATTCGAGCGATCGCTTTACTATAAGTTGCTATCCGTTGTTCTAGCTGGGTAAGTTCGTGACCTAAAAAGTATAAATGTTCACACACATAACAGGCGCAATAGCCAGCATATTCAAAATCGCCGATTTCAACTCCCTTTTGATAGCCCTCAATCAAAATTGATATTGTTTCCTTGAAATGCTCTTTCCAGTGCATTGAGTGGGCACCAAATCCCAAGCATATTTTAGCTTTTACTTTCTGAGCATTTAACCGTTCTCCCAACCTTAAAGAGAGTTTGCCAAATTTATAAGCTGACTCAATGTCTTGGAGTATTCCACACAGAACTACTGTGTATTGACCATAAGCAAATGCTGATAATTCTGTATTGCCATATTTGATAGATAAATTAATTTTTGATAATGCAATCAGTAAGAAAAGATTAGGAACCGCTATAAACGAAGCCGATGCTATACTCGATAGGACAAGCATCGCTGCTAGCTTTTCGGGTTCGGTCATCTTTGGTAGGTTAATTAATTCTTCGATTTCCTGCCCAGCCAAAAGTGAAGCTGTTTCCTCCATTCCTCTTTGAATATCTAACTGGCTCGGTTCTTCTGGTAATATCACCCCTAACAGATTCAGCGCTTGCAGTCCAATCTTAACGGCTTCTTTCAGATTGCCCTGTGACACAGAGGCTTGAATTTTGACATCATAAACTTTGACTTTGTGCAGCACTGTTTTGGCATGGTTTAACACGACTAGAGCCAATTGCTCCATCGTGATAAAATCCCCGTTGAGGTACGCCGCCTCTGCTGCTTCTTCGTACAAAGCTAAGGTTAAGTCATACTCGCTGTGCCAACTATCTGCACTCAAAAGTTTTAGCCCGACATTCAAATACTCAACTGCCGCGCCATAAGCCGTTGCTGCTTTGGCTTTATGACCAGCCATCAAATTGAGTTTAGCTATTTCATTTCGCTCGTGTTGATGGGTTAGTAATTCAACCCCAAGATTGAAATGATCGACAATTTCAAATAATTCATCTGATAAGGCATCGGCTGAGGTATTTTGTAACAGCAGGCGAGCTATTTGTAAGTTAAGAATTGTTTTTTGTCCATCATCCATCAACGCATAAGCCGCTTGTTGTACCCGGTCATGCAGAAATTTATAATTTTGAATGAATAGGTTTTCATCTAACTCAGATGTAGATAGGATTAACCCGGATTGAACTGCCGTCAGTAAGTCAGAAAAAACTTCACTTCTTGATTTTTCACAAATGATAGAAAGGGTTTTTAAGTCAAATTCTGCACCAACACAAGCCGCTAAACACAAAACCTCCTGTGTGGATTCTGGCAATTTTTTTAACTGACCAATCATCAACTCCACCACATTGTCAGTGATATTCGTTGCCTGAATTTGAGCTAAGTTCCATTGCCAAGCATTGCGTTCAAAATCAAAGGTAAGCAGATTGTCGGCGTGCAGTGTTTTCAAAAATTGATTAACAAAGAAAGGATTACCGTCAGTTTTACGCGCCACCAGTTCTGCCAAGGGTCTGACGGATGCCGTATCACTATGCAATGTATCAGCTATTAACTGGCTGATAGACTCACTCTGTAAAGGAGCTAAGGTAATAAAATTGACAGTTGCTCCGACATGACGCAACCTATCAACAGTCATCATCAATGGATGGGTGGAGCCGACTTCATTATCTCGATACGCTCCAATCAGAAACAGATATCGTGTATCCGCATCCGTCATCATGAGGTCTATCAACTTGAGACTGGCGGAGTCTGCCCACTGCAAATCATCCAAAAAGATGACTAAAGGATGCTCTTTTATACAAAATGTCTGGATGAAGTTTTGGAAAACGAGATTAAAGCGATTTTGCGACTCAGCAGCGCCTAACTCAGGGACGGACAGCTGTTTGCCGACAATCAGTTCCACTTCCGGAAGTACATCAATAATCACCTGACCATTAGAACCCAAAGCACATCGAAGTTTTTCTCGCCATTGCTCAAGCTGTGCTTCAGTTTCAGTTAACAGTTGCTGTACCAATCCGGCGAACGCGCTCACAATGGCTGAGTAAGGAATATTTCGCTTAAACTGGTCAAATTTACCAGTTAGGAAATAACCGCGTTTTTCAGTAATGGGTTTATAAATCTCTTGTACTAAGGCTGATTTTCCGACACCGGAATACCCGGCAACGAGCATCATTTCACTACTCAGGGTAACTCGCTCAAACGCTCTGAGTAAAGTTTCAACTTCCGCTTCACGTCCATAGAGTTTTTGGGGGATTTGAAACTTGTCGGAAATATCAGTAGAACCGAGGGGAAACGGTTCAATGTTGCCAGTTGTCTGTAACTGGTGAAGGCATTTTTCTAAATCAGCTTTTAGTCCCCAAGCACTTTGGTATCGTTCTTCTGCCGTTTTCCCCATCAATTTCATCACAATATCTGAAACTGCCTTGGGAATGGCTGTACCGCCCTTCCCCCCTAGCTGATGCGGTGGAATGGGGTGTTGGGCGATATGACAATGCACTAACTCCAGGGCATCATTCGTTTCAAACGGTAGTTTTCCCGTCAGCAGTTCGTAGAAGGTCACACCGAGAGAGTAAAAGTCCGTGCGGTAATCAAGACTTCGGTTCATTCGTCCGGTCTGTTCCGGCGATATGTAGGCTAAAGTGCCTTCTAAAACATTGGGATTTTTCAGAGTCGGATTAGAGCGGGTGATGAGAGTGGAAATGCCAAAGTCAATAATTTTGAGTTGTCCAGTTTCTGGGTTCAGGACGATATTAGAGGGGTTAATGTCTTTATGGATGACATGGTCGCTGTGAATGCTGCCCAAAATCTCAGCCGTTTTGATGCCTAGCTTGAGAAATTCTGGTAGGGGAAAGGTATGTTTTGCGCCTACAGGGGCATTCATCAATAGATTTAAGGATGTTGCGCCAAAATCCTCAAGGATGATAACTAGAGTTCTCTCTACTGGTTCTAAGCCATAAGCCTTAATCGCACCATCTACATTCAAATTGCGAGTGATTTCATATTCCTGCTTATATCGAATCAGTTCAGAGGGTGTAGGATAGTCCTCTTTCAGAACTTTGAGAATAACTGCTTTGTTACCTTTCTCTCGGATACCTCGATAAACCAGAGAATTGGCACTTTCGTAGATTTGAGTAAGCAGCTGGTAGCCTGCAATGGTAATCATTATTAAGTGACGTGGAGATCAAGGTGTTGTGCTAGTGGAAGGGCATTGCTCACTTGATGCATCCTATTGATAGCCAAGCTCCTGCACCGCCTGTTGTCCATACAGCCAAGATAGATAACCCACAATTCCTACAGAGCCAGTTATTAGCAGCAGAAAGGGAACGGTGAGAGCGAGGCGTAGAGGAACCTTCGGGTTATGGCGTTGGCGTAGCCTCTTTCCAACAAGATTGGGAAGTATCACTCAAGTAAAAGTTCCTGAAGTTCCAATCCTCCACTTTAGGGTTCTTAGTTCTTGCTGTAAGCGGGAGCGATCAATGCGACTGATGACACGGGTCACTAACTCCGGTCCCACCACGGGCTTGCCGATAAAATCATCGGCTCCCGCCGCAAACACTTGCTGAATCGATTCTAAATCTGTATGAGCAGTAACAACCAGTACCGGCAAATTCCCCCAGTTTGCATCTTGACGCACTACGCGGCACAAGTCAATGCCACTGTATGTTGGCATTTCCAAGTCGATAACCAGTATATCAGGCAATGTGGCAATTAGCACCTCCCAAAATTGTTGAGGGTCTTGCAAGGTCTTCACCCTTAACCCCCAAGGTTGCAGCAGATTGCTCAATAGCTCCAGCGCTACCGGATCGTCGTCTAAAATCATCACTTTGGCTTGGGGGGCTTGAGATTGAGGCAGGACTTGAGCGATCGCCTCAAATACTTCGGCAGCGGCGACTGGCTTGTGCAGAAATCGGTGTGCTCCCAAACGAGAAACAGCAACTCGCTGTGTTAGATTGTCTTGCTCACCTATCACCAAAATTGGCGTGGTGGGAAGCTGCTCCTTGAGTTTTTGCAGCTTTTTTAAACTGTTTTCAAGCGGATCTTGCTTATTGAGATTGAGCAAAACAGCGTTGGGAGATTGAGAAATCTGCTTTTGAGCGATGCAAGAGAGCGCAGTGCCAGAGGCAATCGCCCAATTGGGAGCAACTTCAATCCGCACTCCCCAATTCGTCGCCTCGGTTTTCAGTTGATTGGTCAAGGATTCATCATCGATGACCAGCACCAGAGGAATCTGAGTTGGCTCAAGCTGTTCTTCGGTTAGTGGCGTGGGAGGTTTGCTGAGCGCCTCTTTGAGTTCGGTAACAAGTTTTGAGAGTTGGGAAGCTTCCTTTGCCGCTAAAGGCTTGTCGCCCATCAGGAGATGTTCAATCGCCTGCGTTAACTTCGATCCCGTCTCGTAGCCAAACGATCCTAGCGTCCCTGTCAGCTTGTGTGCTTCGTCGCTTGCACGGTGGCGGAGTTCGGGCTGTAATTTCCCGAAGCGCAAGGCAAGTTCTACTTGCTCTAGCAAAATCACTCGTTCGGCAAACGTATCTTTGTAACGTTCTATGACTTTGTTGACTGAAGCAAGACCCATTTGACGTTTTCCTTTCCCTGCTTTTCCAAGTCTGTGTGTCTGTTCGCCCTGTTCACTAGACAACACACCCTTTGCTCCCTCACTCTTGGGTGGAGCCTTAAGTCGATAGCCCAAGCCATAGACGGTTTCGAGTAGATCGGCAAACATTCCCGCGCCCTTTAGCTTTTGCCGCAAGTCTTTAATCAGATTCGTGACAGTTCCTTCGCTAGGTATGGCATCAATTGACCAGAGGCGATCAATGATGTCACAGCGGCTAAAGACACGTTGCGGATTACGCAAGAACAGCCCCAGCAGGCTATATTCCTTGGGGGTTAGAGATATAAGTTGCCCTTTGTAAGTGACTTCTGCCGAGACGGGATTGACGCAAAGATTCTCCCAAGTCAGTACTGTAGGCACTAGCTCGGTCTGTCCTCTACGCAGCAACGCCCGCATCCGTGCTAGCAACTCAGACAACTCGTAGGGTTTGGTGAGATAATCGTCTGCGCCCGCATCTAATCCCTTGACCACATCAGCACTCTGATCTTTGGCGGTGAGTAAGAGAATCGGTGTTTGAACTCCCTGAGCGCGAAGTTGACGGCAAAGGCTAATCCCATCGAGTTTGGGAATCAGCAGATCCAACAAGATCAAGTCAAAATTACATGATGTTGCTAATGCCAACCCATTTTCACCATCCGTTGCTAGTTCAACCGTGTAGTACTGAACCGTGAGAACCTCATAAAGCACTGCTGCCGTTGGGCGATCGTCCTCTACCAGCAGAATTTTCACAATTTTAACAAATGTACATATCAGTTTTATAGATTGATATTATCAGTTTCAGTAGATTTATGATATGTACCGCAATTCAATTGAATGAAGTAATTATTTATCTGTGTCCATCTGTACGGCAGTTGCTATCTCCTGCGGAGACGCTGCGCGAACAACGGGGGGAACCCCAACGCCAATCGCCTGCTGTCGGGAAACCCTCCTGCAGCGCTGGCTCCGCAACACACGCAAGAGTCCATCTGTGGTTCATTATTTCTTTGTGTACCTTACTCCGGGTTCTTACCGCTATAGTTAACGTTCGCCTAATAGGAAGCCTGAAATCTTGCACCATTCTCAAAACTCTTCGGGTGGGCACTGTTCACAACGTAAAAATAAGGGTTTTCGGAAAGTTAGGCAGTGCCCACCCGAAAAAAATTGCAAGAAAGCAACTGGTGCAAGATGTGAAAAACCCTACCTACAGCCAATTACCCACGAGGATGAATGGTGCCCAGTAGTAGGGATGGGCATACTTACGACTAGAAATCAGTGTCTGTTGCGCCCTACGCAAAGCCTCCGCTTTACTCACTCTGTTCTGGTACCATTCTGCATAAAATTTTTTCACTAAAGTGACAGTAGCAGCATCATTAATCGACCAAAGGGAAGCGAGAACACTTTTCACACTCGCGTTTCCCACCACACCAGCCAAACCAAGACCAACACGGTTATCTCCAATAGCAGTTTCACACGCAGTCAGCACCAGTAAATCTACTAACTTAGAACGGCTAGCAACAGTACCAATCATATTATCTAGGTCAGTTATAGTAAGCTTGTCATTATTGCCTGTGACGAGGAAGGTATCTTCGGGAAGTGTGCCGAAGGTACCGTGAGTGGCAATATGAATAATAGAGTAAGCAATTTGGCTCAATTCAGCGTGCAGATGAGCGTATGTAAAATTCTCATCCAATAATTGCTTGCTATCGGGAATTTGCGCCACAACTTGATTAATTTCTTGTCTGACGTTTGTTAGCGCCTCATATGTTCGACCATCAACTACCGCATTTTTGGTTAACCCTACAGCTAGCACCCGTAGATTTTCATGGTTCACTTTTTTAGTATTTATTAAGGTTAGGCTGGGGGTTGTGGCGATCGCATATCTCTGAACCAAGAATTCCTCACCATCATGCAGCGCCGCCATTGGTACAGTGCGAAGAATTCCATCATTGATAAAAACCAGAGTTTTAACGTGCAATGAATCTAAATCTTTGGCGAAAGGACGAACTATCGAGTCGTACAGACTCTGTGCTTCTTGGGAGTTGTAAATTATGCTACTACGTCTCTCTAAACCTCTACGAAATTCGTTGATTTGTTGTCTTAGGCTTTTTCTATCAATATATATCCACTTCAAGTGCTTTTCACTGTTAGGAAGACTCACTATAATCGCAATACGGTTTTCCAAGATAATCGAGTAAAAGACAGCGGTTGTTTTATCTGTATCTGCTTCAACTCTTTTTTTATGAACTGGTGTTAAGAAAGATTTCCCGAAGTAATTTTGCAGTTCTACCAGTTTTAAAGCTTCAATGTTGGTTAGTATATCACTCAGTTTAGAATTATTGTTTTTAGATGCAGCTTCTACTAAACTTAATTTTAGTTCAATCAGTTGGCGGTAAATAATTTCAAAATAGTCCTGCTCAGGCTCTTGTACATTTGAATCAAAAATGACATGACGACTGCGGAGCAACTTTAAAGTAGTAATAGCTGCTTTATAAGCTGTGATTGCCTTGAGAGGTTTATTTTGTGCTTTTAAAATGCGAGCAACTTGCCACTTCCACAAATACAAACTATCTTTAGCATTCACCTTTTCAGCAACAGACTCTGCTTCACGATTTAACTTGAGTGCTTGCTCGTAATTATGGCGACACTCAGAAAGATGAGCAAGATGACCCAAAGCAAAAGATAAAGCGCGATTATCTGGCAAACGTTGAGCAATTGAAACGGCTTGCTGAAGTAGCTGTTGAGATGTGATGTATTCTGTCTCTAAAATTGGTTCTGGGCATTTAAATAAGGAGAAAGTGACATCATTATCCAAAGCTTGTGCAAATTTAGCTAATTCAAGAACTGCATAAACTTTATCTTGTGAATCTGGTAGTTGTTCTAGCAACACTAAAGCTTCTTGCAATTTTGCTTTAACTAAGTTTGATTGTTTGGTGCGCTTTGCAGGCAGAATCGAATTTATAATTAAGCGTATTTCCTCTAGCTTATTCTTGTGCTGACGGGTAATAATAAGGCTTTTCTGGAAGTATTTTAAAGCTTGGTAATCATAATTAAAACCTTGTTCTCTTAATATATCCGCATCGTCATCATCACCTAATTCCACAGCGGAATTTGCACGAAGATAATTTACTTGAGCAAGGCTTATGTATGTATTTCCTAAATTTTTTAAAGCAGAAGCACGAGAGACAGAGTTTTTAATTGTATTAGCAATTTTTAAGCTATCCTGTAAATCTGTAATTGCTTGCTTGTAATCACCTTTTTGTTGATAAGCTTCCCCTCGACTGCTCAAAGCCAATGCTTCTAAGACACTATTGTTATGGGTACGAGCAATTTGCAACACACTGTTTAAAAGAGCGATCGCCGCTATTGGTTGCCCTAAGTTCTTATAAGCTTGAGCTTGCTGGGTAAGCATTTGCCCTACCTGTAGCCAATTTTTGGTTTGGCGATAGTAAGCAATAGCCTGTTTGGTTTCTTGTATCTGCTGCACCAGTTGACTAGCATCGCGAGTTTCTGCCGTTACTGCGTCCCCAACTCCCCATCGCCAAGGTGATAATGGAGTGTGATTCAGCCATAAGATAAATGAAAGACTGCACAATAATATCAGTTTTAATGAGCGACGGACACTAGATATCTGGTGTTTGCTTGGCATAAAAGTGCTTTGATCATATATAAGTTTTGGACAAATTTGGCAAGCACTCCAATGCAGGACTTATATCAGGAATTCGCAAAGGGAACTGTTTGCTGCAGCGCCCGAAATCTGTCTGTTTATGGCTTTTCCATTGATTTTTATTTTGAAACTTATGATTGTCATTGTGACTTAATTCTTGTAAATGTTGGGTTAAAATAAACATTTTAAATGCAAAAAATCTATGTTTTAAAGTGGTGATAACTTTTCATAAATACTGAAAATATTACTGAAAAAAACATGGAAAAAATATCTCATTTCGTAGAAATACTGAGATGAACAAAAGTTAAGTCAGTAGTTAAGACTGTAGGGTGGGCAGTGCTGAGTAAAACCTAATGAGCTGGACATAAGTTTAGGGCACTGCCCACCCGTTGTGGTCGCAAACCATTGAATGCGCGTTTATACACATGATGCTCAACCTGTACAGTGCGTAAGTCCTAACAAAAAGGAAAAAGTATATTGTTATACAAAAAATAAGAATACTGTTATTTTCCTGAGATTCCCAAACAATGTGATTTCTACTGAGGGAGACTTTCTGGCAAAAGAAATTTGCTTTTTTCCGTGCCACTATAGAGAGTAGAAAGCCAAATTCAGCAACAGGAAGGCAAAATAAGGCTGTGCAGATAACATTTCTAGGGACGAGTTCCGGTGTACCTACGCGATCGCGCAACGTTTCCAGTGTCGCCCTGAGATTACCACAACGAGCTCAGATGTGGTTATTCGACTGTGGCGAAGGGACTCAGCATCAACTTTTGCGGAGTGACCTAAAAAGTAGCCAACTCTCCCGAATTTTTATCACCCATATGCACGGCGACCATATTTTTGGCTTAATGGGTCTTCTGGCTAGTTGCGGGTTAGCTGGAAATGTACAACGTGTTGATATCTATGGTCCACCTGGATTAAATGACTACTTGCAAGCCGCCTCGCGTTACTCTCATACTCACTTTTCCTATCCTGTCAAAGTTCACGCTGTACGTCCAGGGGTGATTTACGAAGATGATGAATTCACTGTAACATGTGGTCTTTTGCATCATCGCGTGACCTCCTTTGGCTACCGCGTCTGTGAGAAAGACCGAGCAGGACGTTTTGATGTAGAAAAAGCCAAGGCGTTGCAAATTCCTCCCGGTCGCATTTACGGTCAACTCAAACGCGGTGAAGTAGTGACCCTTGCTGATGGGCGAGTGATTAACGGTCAGGAACTGTGTGGACCGACAGAAATTGGACGCAAAATTGCTTATTGTACAGACACAGTTTATTGTGATGGCGCTGTGGAATTGGCACAGGATGCAGATGTATTAATTCATGAAGCGACCTTCGCCCATCAAGATGCAGATATGGCTTTTCAAAGGTTGCATTCCACAACCACAATGGCGGCGCAAACCGCTTTAGCCGCCGGAGCGCGCCGACTGATTATGACACATTTTAGTCCCCGCTATGCTCCTGGAAATGCAATAGAGTTGAAAGATTTACTTGAGGAAGCTCGTGCTATTTTTCCTAACACAGAGATGGCATATGATTTTATGACTTATGAAGTACCAAGGCGGCGGGACAAGGAGTTACATAAGACTGAGGCGATCGCTTAAATGCAGCCATAAAAACGCATCCTACATCTAGATGCTTTCACGGGCTTAGTATGAGAGATTTCCTCAACACAAGGGAATCTCTTTATTTTCCGCCCATTTTCTCTCATTTTTACGAAATCTTTAATTGATAAGGTCAATAAAATTGAAAAATTGTCAGTCTTTTATCTCTTCTTTAGTAAATTAATACACAAATATATAAATGGAAATAGACAAATATCAAGCTTTTAAGTTGCTTGATAGCAAACATTCTGTATACCATTGTCATCTTTATCAAACTGTGACTCACACAAAAATATTACACATACTTGCCTGTTACCATTGAACCACTCATTCTATTATTGTTTAACGCCAGATATTTAAATATTCGCTTTACTTATCTTGTTATAATAAGCATTTAGAGTTAATAGCAAAATTTCAAAACGTAGATATGTCTCGGTGTAGTCACAAGTATCTTGAAATACTAAATACGCTTAAGCAGAGTACAACATTAAGTATGTTCTACTTTTGTAACCGTCGCAAGATTTATCACCAAAGGAAAACTAACCCAATCATTGTATAAAAAGCTTATAAAATAAGTAGAAAGCCAAAAAAGCTCGACTAGTAACGATATGGTAAAGATAGGCAAAATGGGTTGACTATCTCTATCTTGTCACTTAGGTTGAAATGAAACTAAAAAAAATCAGCAGAGGTGACATCTTCCAAGTGTTGTAGTCTGAAAAAAGATTTGCTATTTTTGGTGGATGTTGTCCCAAGTCAGAGAGAGCCATTAGCAATCTATGTCTTACTTTTGAACTTATGAGTGAAAATTAAGAGCAATGTTATCTCCAAGTTAAAATCGTGTATGGTGTAGGAATAAAAGAAGGAGTTTATGAATTAAGAAGAACTCAGTTGTCAGAACGCAGAACACAGAACCGGACATCCCCATAAAATGCGCGGGGATTTAAAGTGCGGACGCCTTGTTTCTAAGAGAAAGCGGGCACGCTGCGCGTGAGGGGTCCTGCGCTTTGCGCTTACGCACTACGTGTCCTAAACTCGTCTTTTTCATATGCCATAACAGAGTTGGGCGGCTCAGATCCTTTTACTTATTCCTCCAAGCTGACTACTGAGTTCTGAGTTCTGAGTTCCTAGCTGCGCTTCGGTCACAAAAGTTAAGAATAAATGTCTAGTGAGCGACTCCCTCCTGCACTTGTTTGAACTCCTAAAAAAATTTTCTCACCATCTTGTAGAAAAAGTAATTCGGTATAATTAAGAGGACTTTGATTGTGGCTGACATTAGTCTGAAGCGTGGGCAAATCGTTATTGCTTCCCCACAAAGCAAGGTTAAGAGCAGAAAACTCTCTACAATTCTGCTTCGCCGACGCTTGCAAATCTTGGGTGTTTCTGGCGTAGTCATGTCGGTTGCTAGCCTTCTGGCTTTAACTGCAAAACCGACGTATCAAAGTACTATACAGATACTGGTGAGTTCTCAGCTTAATGAAGGGGTAGGATCAAGTCATATCCAAGAAGGTGTAGAAAGCAATTTTCTTAACCCTAATGTTGACATGATTGACTACACTCTTCAGCATAAACTGATGCTGGGTTCCACGTTGATTCAGAAGGCAGTGAATTTGCTACGTTCTGATTATCCATATTTGACAGTAGAAGATATTAAGGGCAAGAAGGGTCAACAAAGTCCTTTGGCTATCAATTTATTAGAGCGGCAAATAGCAGAGAATAAAGTCATTCATCAAGTCTTTGAAATGTCTTTTAAGGACAAGGATCCAACGAGAACACAAAAGGTTCTTCAGACTCTACAAAATGTCTATCAAGAACATAACATAGAGCTACGAAAACAGAGCCTTTCTAAAAAGCTTTCTTTGCTCAACGAAAGACTGCCTAAGGTCAAAGAGAAAATGGTTCAAGCTGAGAAAAATTTAGAACAGTTCCGCAAAAAACATCATTTACTCAACCCAGAGGTGCAAAGCAAAATTCTTCTGGAATCTCTTGCTGATATTAAGAAACAGCTCTTCATCACTCGCGCACAGCTTAAAGACTTACAAGCTCGTTACGACAACTTAAAACAAGAATTGTCGTTCTTACCCGAGAATGCACTTATCTCCTTTCGTCTGAGTCAGTCAACTCGCTACCAAACACTACTTAATGAGGTTCAAAAGACTGACTTGGCTTTAACTCAGGAGCGGTTGCGCTATACAGATGACTATCCAGAAGTTCAAAAACTGATACAGCAGCGGCGTAGTCAAGTGGCGTTACTACAAGAGGAGATTAAGCGATCGCTAGGAGACAAAGCAGTGCAAGCAATCTCAGCTGATTTGTTCCAAGAGAAACAATTGGGTACAGAAGAAGCACTACTGACGGGAGGGCAAGTCGCAGAAGTTGACTTGAAGCTTATGGAAGAGCTAATTCAGGTACAGACAAATGTCTTGGGACTGCGTGCCAATGAAAAGAGCCTCGCTAATTCAGAAGCGCAAATTCGCGCCGAGCTTAGCAAATATCCTAGTTTAATAGCAGAGTACAACCGCCTGCTGCCAGAAGTGGAAACAAATCGTAAAACACTTGAGCAACTGATGGCAATGCAACAATCTTTAGGGTTGATGATTGCTCAGGGAGGGTTTGATTTGCAAGTATTGGAAGAACCCCAACGGGGAACATATTTGGGTAGCAGTAAGCTATTAATATTACTTGGGGGAATCTTATTAGCACCAATTTTCGGGGTGACAACCGCCTTGATGTCAGAAATCTCTAACAATGCCATCTTTTCTCCAGAAGAGTTACAGAGGCTGACAAACCTGCGTTTACTAGGGACAATTCCAGAAATTTCACTCCTAAGTACCAAAAAGAGGTTGTTCCGCCTGCCTTTGCAACGAGTACTTGCTGGCTTCTCAAAAGAAGCCATATCTGACGAAAAGCAACTTAACGTCTACGCCTTATTGCCCTCCCATGAAACGCTCGATATGGCGTACCAAAACATTCAAATATCAAAGCCTTCTGTTCCCTACAAGTCTCTGATGTTGACTTCAGCACTATCAGGAGAAGGGAAGTCAACCTTGGCGCTGGGACTTGCAGTGAGCGCTGCAAGGATGCATCAACGGGTTCTATTGATTGATGCCAACCTGCGACAGCCCAACCTCCACAAAATCTTGGGATTAACCAATGATTGGGGATTATCCCTGTTGTTAGTTGAGGAAACAAATTCCTCAGTTAAGGAATACATCCAGCCCATTCATCCCTCTATTGATGTTTTGGCTGCTGGACCTACACCAGAAGATACAGTTAAGCTATTAAGTTCTGCACGGATGAAAGAACTGCTTGAGTTTTTCGAGCAAACTTATGACGTTGTGCTCATAGATACTTCTGCCATTCTCAGCACAGTTGATGCCAGGATTGTGGCATCTCTGTGTCATGGCATTGTCATGGTAGGGCGCATGGATCAAGTGACCCGTAATGAACTGATACAAGCGACAGAAATCTTGAGGAACTTGAATCTGATTGGGATTATTGCTAATGGAACGAAGCGTTCGCTGTAAGTATCTCATGCAGATATGGTGCAAGCACCGCTAGGGGATCAGTCAACCGAAAAACGATGGGTTGTGTCCATTGCTAACAAGTTAAGGCTACGGTTGATTTGTCAATAAGTACTCATACTTAAAATATTGGCGAAAATCGGGGTGGGAAACACAATTTTTAGGGAAGCGATCGCCCAAAGGGCAGCAGCAGAGCTGATCGCGAGCGGATTTAAACGCATCATTCTTGCTCTAAAAATACAGTTTTGAGCTAAATTTAAACCTAGTATTTTACTAAAATTTAAGTAATATTACGAATTGACAAAATTAATACCGTCTGAAATTGTCACGTATGGGCTCAAATGAACGGCTCATAAGGGTTCTAGAAAACTTTGCGAGCTAGTGACGCTCCTACACTTCCCTAACGGGGAGCGTGTAGGCTTCTGTGACACCTCGAAGGGTGTGGAGAACTTCCTTGGAGGTAGTATCAGTAATAGAACCAACTATTACGATGCCACCTTAAAATCATCGAAGATAATAGCATTGGCAACATAAACACTCCTGGTATTGCTGCTGATATTCAAGCGTGAAAATCAGCAGCTTATTTATTATTTATATAAGTTCAAATTTGAACTTATACTCATTTTATATAAAGTATCCAAACTACAAAAAAGACACAAGATATTTCCAAAATATAAAACTTATGTGGTAGAAGAGTATCAAATAATCTTTTTACTATAAAAACATAGCGAAATAAGTTATAAATCTCCTTACACCAATTCTGTATGAAGATGCGCTTAGAACTTACGCAAGAACTCTCTGAAACTCTTATTTCTATGCGAAGACAGCGCACGCTACGCGAACGTGTACGAGTGCGTCCTTCGTGGTAGCCTGCGGCACGCCGCTACGCGTCTACGTTTCTTCATCATTTTGCGTAAGTCCTGGCGCTTATGCATAAGAGGATGTCTGAAAAGTTCAAGGCAGACACAATAAGATTTATGAACGCAACTTGCTATGAATGGAACTTTGTAACCATGCGCTTAAGCGAGAGTAGTGTTCGCCAGAAAAGAACCGATTCTTGCTTAAAACAGTGAAAGTTGACTGGCTGGAGTCGCCCTAAACAAAATTCCAGCACCGAGTGTAGGGTGTGATACCTCATACCCTTCACCGAACAACTGCATATACTGAATTATTTGCTTTTTTAAGTAAGGTCTTGATTTCATGAAAGCGCTTTTGACTTCCCTACTTTCGCTCAGGATTGTAGAGGGAGTTTAAGAAGCGGCGTTTTCCCCTACAAAATAACAAACGGGAGTCGTAGAGGAACAACTGATAAGGAAATTAAAAACAGCAAATCATTCTTGGGTTTTTTCTTTTAGGGAAAAAAATAACTAAATGAGAAAATCCAACTCATAGTCTAACTACAACGTCAGTTTAGATAAGTGTCCAAAATAACCGAACCTTGACAAATAAATAACTTTAACTCCACATCTATCCTCAGGTAGAGTGCTTCCATACTTGTGCCTTTTGTAACTTAAAAAATAGCCTGTGCATAAATTCTGATTTTCCACAGGCTAAAAATCTACCAGTACAGCAGATTAAGATTACGATGCAAAGTCATAATTCTCAGGGTGCCGAAATCTACAATCCTTTTCAGGAATTATTTGCCAACGAGCGCAGGCGCACTCTTAGAGAGTGCGTCTTCGTCTTTGTAGATACTGCTTTTACAGCAGGCTACACACAAAAAGAGGTGCTAGAAGCGTTCACAGATTGGTTTTTTCAAAATGATGAGGAGAAATTTGAAGAAGTCGTCAAATGCCTTGAACAAATTGTAGAAAGCGGCTACGACTAAGATTCTGCACTCACCTCATCAAGCAAAAGCTTAATCAAACGAACACACTCCTTTTTGGATAACTGTCTGGCGGTAGGAATTACATCCTCCGCCACTTTTGGTTTATGGGTTACCTCAGTTGCTTGTCCTCTGATTTCAGCAAGCAACTGCTCAAGGGTTTGTCCACGAGAAGTGGCGATCGCCTCCAAGTTTGCCAAATCTGGAATGACTTCTCCTCGTTCCCAGAGTTGTATAGTCACATAGCTTACGCCCAAATCCTTAGCAAACTTCCTCTGGCTTCTGTCTCCCCTGGCTTTCTTGATAGCTTCTGCTAACTTAGTTCGGGCGTCACTATCCATAAGCATCTTTCAATAATAAATCTCTATAATGACGTTGCACTTACTCTGATTTCAAGTTATAAATGTACTTATCAACAGTGGTAAGTTCTTTTTAATAGTATATGGCTAGAGCGACAGAAACAGAAAGAATCAATGTAAACGTATACATTGACAGAACTGTAGCCCAAAGGTTACATGAGTTTGCCCAGCAACAAGCAATGTGGAAAGGTCGAGTCGTCGAAGCAGCCATTGTTGAATATCTCAACAAAGTAGAGCACCGAGCAGGCACAACCTTTAATTAACCTTATAAAAGGAGTGATAACCAAATGATTCATCATCGTCATTCAACTTAAGACAGATTTCTCTAAAAAAAGCCTTGTAATCCCTTGTCTTTTGTAACAAACCAATAGCTTTAGTGACCATTTCCTACAAATAGAATTCACTTGCTTTTAGTACCATTCAGCAACGATAAACAGACAACACTATGCATCTTCACATATTGTCTTTCGTTCGTCCAGGGTACCCTTTGCGCTTGCCTCCAGGCGCGGTTAGGATTAAGCACTTGCTTCGCCAAAATCTAGAAGGTAGGACTTACCCAAGTTAGATCGCGCATGACAAGAAACTAGCCTCAAAGCCCCGTTTTTCAACAGCGGGGATAAAAGCCTCCATCACAGGCATATAGCCTGTCTGCCAGTATTTTATCAGCGTGAATCTTCCGCTCTTGGCCAAAAAAAGTCAAAGGAGAGAAACTGACATTTTGCACAAAAAAAGTCGATGTCATTTCTTCACTCAGCATCAAACTCAAAGCCTTAATTTAGCGAGAAAAGTCAAGAAAAATTATGTAACTTGCTCGCGCAGATTGTTCCTTAATCTCGGTTTTTACGGCTAAGCGCAAGATTCCGAAAAAATACACTTACGTGTTTACCCTGTAAGTGTGGACACTTTAATATGTAAATATCTAAAAGTGCCAATCTCGTGCTTTCTCACTAAATGGTGTAAAACCCAATTTTTGTTTTTTGGTGGTGTTATATCTAGTCATAAATATTAGACTTCTTGCATTCATTCCAAAAAAATGAATAATTAACCGCAGCCTGTAACAGATGGACGTACATCAAATCTACTTATGCAAGCAGTCTATTAGTTTACTACCATGAAATCTCAAATAACAAGGAGGTGGTTAATTAGTGTATGAATATCACCAAGTTTTGTTAAACCTTAATGGTTAGCTAGAACCCGTACTGAATAAGCCTAGATCAAAACAACCCTCTTGGCATTGATGCACAAACCGTCAATTGACTAACCTGTATTAGCAATGTTGGAACAATCTTTACTATTGAAGGGCAAAATGAAATCACAAAATCAACCATACAACAAAAAGGTTGCAACTATCAAACACCCTAAACCTCAAGGTTTCTGGAGTGTGAGGAGTGCACGTATAACCTCCAAGCGTAACCGCCAAATGCGAGATACTCTCAATAAATCTGCAAGACTAGTCATGGACTACTGTCTTGAACACAACATTAAAACCGAGGTTTTTGGATGGAATACCGGAGTTAAGCAAAACTCGAATTTGGCAACTAAAACCAATCAACGGTTTATGCAACTACTAACTGCAAGACTTAAAAACCATATCAAGCAACTGTGCGAGTACTACGGGATGCAGTTTGTAGAGATTGAGGAGGCTTACATATCTCAAGCATCATTCCTAAACACTCATCCACTATCTAAATATGGTGAAAAACCCAACAGATTGGTATTTAAGGAGAAACGACTTAAACGTGGGATGTTCCGTACAAGTGTGGGTAGAGTTATCAACGCTGACGCTAACAATGCAGCTAACATTTTAACAAAACTAGAGTTACAGCTAGGACTTAACTTAGCTAAGCCTTGTAAGGCATTATTGATTGTGCCGCCTAGGCTTCATGTCTGGGAAACCAAAGTTAAAAAGCGCAGAGACGTGACTGAAGCTGCACCCGTACGAACAGCTTAGAATTCCTTAATTGACTGCTTTCCTTAAGCCAAACGAAACATTCTTTCATTTGTGGACTCCTAACCTGAGGTTTTCAGGATGTCCTTTCTAAAGCACAAAATCTCTGCTCAAACCAACGAACTGCGTATGAGCTGCTTGTTGACGACTTCTCAAAAAAAAAGCCGCATAAAGCGGCAAGCTAACCAAAAAAAACTTTCAACAATTATGACATCTTTACCGCTAATACAAAAGCCTACTGATATTGTTTCGCTACTGACTTTAGAAGAGAATTTCAAATTTTCCGAAATTCTTGCCGAAACAAACATCGAAGACATTCCTCAACTAGAAGAGTCGGAGAAGGCAATTCAGAAATTAGGGAAAATTTCCAAAGAAGAAAGAGATTACAGAATCAAGCTTTTACAGCAACGCCTTTACCAACTTTCAGTGATCCAAAGCTTTCGAGTCTTTGAAGAGGATTACAAAGATTATAAAGCACACTTCTCAATAAATGGAAGAGGGATATCAATCAAAATTATATCCCCTCATGGTGATTCCTGGGAAAAGCAAACTCAAACTTTCACAGACTTGCAAGCTAGCCGTGAATTTCACCTTATAGTGGATGAGAACTTAGTCAAAAACACAGCGTTAGCAACAAATTTACAGTCATTAAGTGAAAAAGAGAAACGCTGGCAGATTCTTGGCTTACTGACTGAAGGCGAGCGTGTTTTGTATAAAGGACGAGTTGGGACATACAAAGGAGTCCAAGACTGTGCTACACCCCGCGCGTGGGTTTTTTTTGAAGATTCCCAAATAACTGAACCAGTTAATCCCCTAGAATTAACTCCAGAAAACTCGGATAACAATAACTTAACTCTCAACACAAGTTCAAATATGAACTTGTGTGAAGATGAAAAATCGATTTCAAGCAATTGTCTCACTTCCTGTAGCCAAGCAAGAACAATTGTTGATTTGACTCAAATAGATGGAGAAAATTTTCTTCGTCCTATCCTTGAGTGGGATAACGAAGGGGAATTGTCAAACTTACCTTTTGAGTTGCAGCATTTGGAGAACACTGAAGCCAGTTCTTTAGCAGACAATTTAAAACAGAATTCAACAAGTTCAAATATGAACTCAAAAAATCTTCCTTTTTGCTCCCACATTCTAGAAGGACGGCTCTCCAAACAAGACGCAGAAAAAATCATCACTTTGATTAACTCTCATTTGAGACAATTGAAAACCTTACCAAAAATTCAAAAACGCAGCAATGACATTATCCGCCACTATTTAGTTTTGCTGGATGAAGGGAAGGGATATGAGCAGCTTGGATTTAAAAATATGACTGCTCTGTTAAACAGTGACTTCATTCAAGGAAGCCGTTCTAATTTACAAAAACAGTGGCAAGCCGGGCGTATTGAACGCGACAGCTTGGGAGTAGAACCAGGAACCATACCAGAAGATCATTGTCGTAAATTAGCTGTACTAAAAGCTTACCCAGAACAAGTTCAAAAAGCATATGCTGAGATTCCATTTCCAGTTAGAAAACGCCAAGCTACCACATTGACTGAATTGCCTTTATCTACACAAGAAGAAGCAACAATCATATCATTACTCAAAACCCCTCAAACAACCTCAGAAATTGCATCTCAAATTGGAGTCAGTAGAGGGACAACGCTTAAAAAATTGACTTATTTGGAGGCTCGAAGAAAAGTTTTTCGATTTGGAGCCGGAGCAGGTAAACCTTGTTGGTGGGCACTTAGTCTGGATGCTGCAGTTCCCAATATGGCTGATAAAAATTTTGCAGATCAATTTTTAGAACTAGTAGATTTACGGGAACTAAGCGCCTTTGAATTGAAATTAAAATTGGGCAAGCGAATTGAAGATGTCCTTTCTGTTGGTAGGCGATTACAAAAAGCAGGCAAAGTCCGCTCATATCTTAAGGGTGATATGCAGTATTTCAAGGCGGTTTAACCAGTAAAAGATTCCCAACAAATAAATTCTCCAATATGAGTGTGGGGTGGGCCGGACAGCCCGCCCAGTTTCTAGGACGGGTACAATCCCATCCCATTTGTTCTAGCTGCCAACTTAATTAAACAACTTTCCTTTCCACATATCCCCTTCGGCTTTTCTCCTTCTCCTTAAACCTTCTGTAACACTTGTGCCAGGGTTGCAATAAAGTGTTAAAGCGTCTGGTACCTTTTCCCATTCTCTGTTTTTCAAAACTTTAGTTATGGTTTGAAAGTCAGGCGAACCAAAAAATGATTTGCCTAAATTGTAAGCAAAGCTAAGCAATGCTCCTTTTTGATTCTCGTTAAGTTCAGCCCATATAGGAATTTTTTGTAGGCTTGGTAAATAATCTTGTGTCAGTTGAAGTATGAGTAATTCATCAGCTTCTTGTTGAGTGATGCGATCGCCCAATTTCCACTCTCCTCCATCTCGTCTCTTCGTGCAGCCCCAACCAATAGTAATCGGTTTATCACCAGTTAAAGGATCGGGATAAGCTTCTAGGTAACATCCTTCAAACTGCTTAATAAGTTCAACTCCCTTTAAAGGTAGTTTTTCAAGTTGTGTGTCTGCACAGGGGCAGTTTTCTAAACTCACGCCTACCTGCTTTGTCTCAATTAATTGCTTAGCAACTTGTGGATTAATTTTTGCTGGAAGGTTAAATGCTTTTGTAAACTCCGTTAACGATGCTTTGGTGATCTCTCCATAAGCGCCATCTGCTACACCTTGAAGTAGTCCTAAATTGATCAGGCGTACTTGGATTTGGCGAGCAAGTTCTTTGTCAGTTTGAAGAAAGTCAAAATCCAGTGATTGATTGCTTTTGATAATGTCTTGGAGGTTCATACTTTTTCTTACAAAAGTCAACTTTTCAGAAAGTAATACACTTCCGTGAAGGATTTTCTAGCAATCCGTGCAGGAGAATCAATCTTCGTGACACTAAAACACGAATAGCTTGGCTTTTTCACAACCTTCTTCTCAACCATTAGAGGTTGAGGAAAAGAATGAACGAAAGAATTAGAATTTCAAAAAAACCTGAAAATAACATTAAGTTTTATACCGTTAAAAGCAAGTTTTTTGGAAACGATAAAACTTTGCCATATTCAAGTAATAAAATTGACTATTTATACAATTTCCACTGCTATGCGAATCTAGAAAAATACTACTTTCATAAAATAAATAAATTTCGATTTTGAACTTTCATTTTCAATAACTAACAGATGAAATACAACGAGTCAATTTTGCTTAGAAGGGTATTCTATACAAGAAAGCCAACAACGTTTTACTGCTGGCAAATTATCACAGGGTGCTATATGCTAAAACTTCCATTCATCTATCAATGTAAGCAACTCAAACCTGCAAATATTGCTAATAAAGAAGTGGCTGAAATAGGAAAATTAAAACGATACCATAATCAAATAGAAACACTGCTTAACTTCTGTGCAAAAACAGTAGAAATGACGTGTGCCATTACAGATGAAATTGAAAGACGCTTACTAAACTCATACAACTTCTTGACTCATTGTGAAAGTGAATCATCAGATGATCATAGAGGAAGTGGACGGATTCAAACTTGCGGTCGTGCTGTAGATGTCTTTTTTTCAGTAGTAAAAAACGAAATTGTGTCAAGATGGATAATAGCAGAACCTTTGTAGAAAAGTATAAAAAACTAAAATCGTTTATGGTTCAACAAGGTTGTACATTTAATATCTTCGCTAATGACGAAGGGTGGACACAACATTTCTAGAGATTTGTGTTTAAACCTGTCAATTGTTGAAGGGATAAGGGAGACAAGGGAGACACGGTAATATCTATAAAGACCATTTGGTATTAATTGTGGCAACCCAAACAAGATATTTTGTAGAAAACCTGAGTCAATTGTTTTGGCTCAGGTTTTTGTGTCAGATCAACTTTCTGCATTTTCCAGCAACGCTATGGCGCTTTTCTCCCGCCCAAGGGCTTCCACGCTGCGGGTGTTTTTGCATACATTGAGATGCTCTCGATGTCATACAGGTTATTTGTAGGGGTACAGCAATGCCGTGCGCGTGTATTCTATGCAAGTAAGAATCGCGATATCTGTATTAATCTGTGTGCAGCTGTGGTTCTAAATATCTTTTTATGGCTTTTGCAACAAGTCTACTGTGATTAAAGGAAAATTTTGCATCTTCGGAAGTTCCGAGGATGCAATTAGGAAGAGTTTTTTAAGACTCCCACAAGTTTATACGGAGTTATATGCAATCCGTGCAGAAGTTGTGAGAACTATCGTAGACGCGCAGCGGCGTGCCGCAGGCTACTGCCAAGCGCTTACCTGAAAGGAGCGCTTAGCGCGTATCTGTATATCGTACATAGACGCCTTAAACGCGCAGCGCGTAGGCTAGAACGCGAAGAATTCCTAGAGTTTATGTAAGTCCTAAAGCAATTTACTCCGCAGAATTCCCGACTTGGTATGAAGCAACTCTAAAGCACTGCTTCCGTATTTCCCGAGTTACCGATTCAGTGCCTTATGCGCTATTCATATTTTTAGAAAATTTTGTACAGTAGTTTTATGGTCACAGAAAAAAGCAGGACTAGAGTTAGTCCCGCAATTGAACTTCAAAGACGTAATCAGATTGCCCAAACCCACAGCAAATTAGTTCATAAAATTGTGCATCGTTGGGTAAAGAAATGTAACGAAAGCTACGAAGACTTATATCAAATAGGGTTTCTTGGACTTCTTAAAGCCGTTGAGCGCTTTGAGTCAGAACTTGGACATGCTTTTAGTTCTTTCGCCGTTCCTTATATCCAAGGTGAAATTCAGCACTACTTGCGGGATAATGCATCACAGTTAAAAATTCCTCGTTCTTCAATAGAAAAGCTAAGTAAGATCAGGCGGTTAAGAAAGCAATTTATCGCTTTAGGAAGACAGGTTAATGAAGTCGATGTAGCTGCTAAACTCGGAATCAGCGCTCAAGAGTGGGAATCCCTAAAACTTACCGTTTCGCGGCGCTTAACTGTAAGCTGGGATGAGCTACCTTATGAACCTCTGATTGAAGATTCGGAAGCAATAACCCAAGAGGAATCAACTCAGCTGCTTTATGAAGCGATCGCAAAACTTCATCCTAAGCATAGGCTTGTGATTCGAGAGCGCTATCTTCTGAATAAAGAAGTCGTTGAAGTCGCTAAATTGTTAAAAATTTCAACCGCAGAAACTCAAGCATTAATACAGGAAGCAATTTTTATTTTGAACTCATCATTAAGTGCGCTTTATGGAAGTTCTTTTGGTTGAAATTGATAGAAAGCTACTCAGAAGAGACGGTGGAACACAACCAAGAGAGAAACTGGATCCAGAACATATTGAAGATTTGGTTCGCGACTGGAAAAAGGGCGCTCGGTTTGAACCTGCTTTAGTTTACTATGATGGTGAGTCTTACTGGTTAACAGATGGATATCACCGCGATGCTGCCCTCTCAGAGTTGGGTGAGCCTAAAATTCTTGTTGAGATTTGCTCCGGAACGCTTGAGGATGCTAAATGGCATAGTTACTCGGTGAATCAGCATAAAGCTTTGAAGCGAAGTAATGCTGATAAGCAGCGAGCAATCATAGGAGCGCTCAAACATCCTTATGCTGTAAGCAAGAGTAACGTACAAATAGCTGAACATTGCGGTGTGGATGAGGGAACTATTCGTGGTTGGCGAAAAAAGCTTGAGGATAATGGTGAAATTGAACTCTGTCACACACGTATGGTTACCCGCAACGGGAAAACCTACAGCCAAAACACCATTAATATTGGTAGTAGCAGACATAATCAACACCAACAGCAGAAGTTTAAGGTAAATTGTCCAGAGTTACCTTATCACGGACAAATTGTAGAAGTTGTTGAAGTCAAGACAGGTGATTGTTATCAATGTCGCACTGCAAGTGGTGATATTTATCCATTCTTTAAATCTGAACTTGGCGACGTGAATTCTTCTGCTACTCCTACTCCTACTCCTTCTCTTACTATTGCAAAGCAACCATCTGCAAGAGAAAAACTCGTTGCGTTAGTGGTTCGCTTACCAGAGGAGTGTTTAGAGGATGCGATCGCTCTTCTTAAAGAAAGGTTTGATGTTCAAACCGTGGACAATAAACCTTAATTTTTTTCAGTTTCAAGAGATTCTTATCTCTAGCTAAATGTTTGTCATACTGCCAAGATGCAGTTCAGCTAATTAATGAAATCTAGAAAAGATTGTTTGTCATTTCGCATGGCAAACATTTTTTATGGGAACTATAAAGGTATTAATTATCAATTCACAAATCTATGAGCAAGTTCAAATTGATAATGCAAGCTGGGGTTAGTATCGCCGTTCTTGGTTTTTGTATGCTGCAATTACTCTCCAATCCTAAAAGTGAAGCGCTTTATTGGGGAGGTGTTACAAGTACGATCGCTTATTGGTTACCATCTCCGACTGAATCTAAAGATGACAAATGATTTCTATTTACTTCTAACGGACTTGAATGGGACTATTCGGACAATTAAGTTAAACCTACAAAAATACATAATTGGTAGGAATTCTAGTTGTGATATCTGTATAAATGCAAATTTTATATCAAGATTTCACTGTACATTAATACTTCAGGAAACTGCTGAAGGTTATTGTTACACCCTTTGGGATGGAATTCCCCTAAGAAATGCAAGTACTGGAGGAACTTTTTTAAATGGAAACAGAATAGATAAACCAACTCGATTAAAAACAGGAGACATAATTAATTTTGCGAAAAATCAAAATGTCCCCTGTATTCAATTTGTCGTAGAACAACCAACCAGTCACGAAGAAACTTTGGGGTTTGAATTCAATGAAGCGGAAGCTTGATAAGCTTTACTCGGAAAGCGAAGTTACCTATAAGGGAACTATATTTTTAGCTGTTACTATTAGTAGCATAGCTGTTGGTATCCACCAAATTTTGATAGAAATGAATGTGCATCTCCATCTTCCTAAAATTGGAAATTTGGATTTTATCACTTTGTTTGGGTTAGCTGTTTCAGGCATCAGTGGTGTATTTGCATTTCAACAGATAAAGCTTGCTGACATTGGAATTAGAGATGTTAGACAGCACGCTATTAAAGATGAGATTCTGAGGGAAATTGATGAGGGAAAAATACTAACTGATCGATTGTCAGAAAGATTAAGATTGACTGCTGATAGTCTTGCAGAAAAACACGGAATGATAGAGAGAGAAGTTTATTCTCTCAGGCTACAATTGGAAAAACACGCAGATTTGGATCTACATATAGGAGCACAAAAAAGGCTTTCTTTTATGGAAGATAAATTGTATGAAATTGGTGCAGCTGTCAAGCTTTTAACTAAATCTGACGAAACTCTCTATCGGATATCTAGATTAGAACAAGGTTTGAAACATTTAAATGTTGATGAGGAGTGAAGATGGTTTGTTCTGAACTTGGAAGAAAAATGATTCGTTATATGAAATCAAAAGGGTGGAGAATTCGTCCTTTGAATATTGTTTACTTAGAAGATGCAAACGCCGATACTTGGCAACCAACACAAGGGAAATTGGACGAGTGGGATGATGTTCGTATTGTGATATCGGATATTGGTGAGGTATTGCTTTCTTGTGAAGCGACTTGTGAACCTGGTGCTTACTATACCTACAACCGGATGAATCCAAAAGGCGCTTTTAGGATTGCTAATGATGTTCAATTCCTTGATGCGTGGGAATTTGGATACCACTACAGGCAATCAGCGCTTGTGCAGTGTGGGACAATTATCGGGTTTCGTGACGCTAATGAAGATGGTATTCGAGTAGGCGATACAAAAGTCCAAGGGGATGACTTTTATGTCAATCAACATACCACAGGAGATTCTGAGGATGCTTCTGCACCAGATAAAGTGGGAAGGTGGTCCGCTGGGTGTTTGGTTGGTCGTTATGCATCAACTCACTATGGAAAATTTCTCCCTTTATGTCGCCAAATGGGTTTGGATAAATTTGATACTGCTATCATACCCTCTGACCGATTCGCTCAATTCTCTTAACTCTCAAATATAGCAATCCTCCGCAGATTTGTGAAAATCGCGTATGCTCAGATTCCCGACTTCTTTAAGAAGTCGGGAATCTTGTTGTTCAGAATGATTTAGGATTGCTATAACTCCTTTTAGTTTTGTTATTAAGATAAGTGTTAAGACGCGGGATTCTCCAAAACCATTTTTTATCTGACTACATTCACCAATAGGGACGCTTTATTCTTGTTTTTGGGCTTTTTTTTATTAAAAATCGTCGCATTAAGTCAGAATTATTGTCTGGATTAAGACATTGAATAAGTATAAAAAAAGCTAAATTCTTCATTATTTTTAATGAAAGTATTGAAAATTAAAAAAATATTTTGAGATATTATTAATCCATTAATTATTAGTTTCATAACAATAATTTTGCATTGAAAGGATATTGTTCCTCTCGTTATTTGTATAGGGGTCAGTGAAATTCACTTATGCATTTATTCAACAGGACATAAGTCAATACGGTTCAGTTAAGACATTTATTGTTGAGACACTACTAGGAGACGCCTTGGTGAACTTCAACATCTGGAGTTCAAATATAGATAAAATAGCTTGAGGATTGGGAATTCGGAAGGGGGGCATGGAGTGGCTCATGATGAACGTGTAGAAAACGCAGAACAGATTCATCCAAGCGACTTTTCATGGTCGTTTTGGCCTGTTGTGCCAATCTATCCATATGGCAAGCGGCGGACAATCCGCAAAGAAGTAGTAAAAGATACAGTCTGGACTTTTGACCAACTCCAGGGCATATTCTACGTTGTCGTGCCTGTTCGCATGACCGTTGTTAAGTTACAAAGTGGCGGACTCCTGGTCTATGCGCCTGTTGCACCAACAAGAGAGTGTATCCGTTTGGTCATGGAATTGGTGGAACAACACGGCAACGTCAAGTACATCATCCTCCCAACTATCTCCGGCATAGAACACAAAGTTTTCGTTGGTCCGTTTGCCAGATACTTTGCCAACGCACAGGTGTTTGTAGCTCCCAATCAGTGGAGTTTTCCGCTGAATCTGCCACTCAGTTGGCTTGGCTTACCCTCTAAACGCACTTTATTACTCCCAGAAGACAGCAGCCAAACCCCCTTTGCCGAGGAGTTTGATTATGCGATCCTAGGTCCGATTGAGCTTGGACCAGGTCGGTTTGAAGAAGTTGCATTTTTTCATAGGCGATCGCACACTCTGCTGGTAACAGACTCAGTGGTTTCTGTACCAGAAGAACCGCCGGCGATCGTCCAATTAGATCCATACCCCTTGCTGTTTCATGCTAAAGACAACGCGTCTGATATAGTTGAGGATAATCAAGCAAATCGCCGTAAGGGATGGCAGCGCATCTCCCTGTTTGCTTTGTACTTCCAACCAAGCGTGCTAAAAATACCCACATGGAGTGAGGTGTTTGGCAACGCCCTCAAAGCCCCAGAACGCAGCAAGAAAGCCTATTTCGGGTTATTTCCCTTCAAATGGAACTTAGACTGGAAGCGGTCATTCGATGCACTGCGAGGAAATGGTCGTCTGTTTGTAGCACCAATTTTACAAACTCTCATTCTCAACCGCGCACCTAGGGAAACCATCGAGTGGGCTGATAAAGTCACGAGTTGGGACTTTCAGTGGATTATTCCCTGTCATTTCGACTCACCAATTCAAGCACAGCCGCATCAATTTCGACAAGCATTTTCCTTTCTTGAAAAGCAGCCTGCTATCAGTGCGGGTTTGTTCAACAGTAGCAGTTATCCTTTACCGCAGGAGGATTTTAAATTACTTAGGGTAATTGATAAAGGTTTAAACAAGTTTGGCATTGTGCCGCCTGCGAAAGAGAAGGTGTAGCAGAAACGGCAAAGGGGTGAGAAACTGTAATTTTTTTGAATATAAAACCACAGATGGACACAGATGGACACAGATAAATTATATTATGTCCGATTAAATAACCTTACTAAGTTTGTAGTGAGGACTTTAGTCCTCTTGGACAAAACAAGGACTGAAGTCCTTACTACATATAAGTTTTATTACGGCTCATTTGCCGGACTTGATATTATCTGCGTCCATCTGCTATAGGCTGCGGTTCCAAATAGCCCTAAATCAGATATTTGTAACAAATTTACTCAACCTTTTCCAAACACACCACCGCATTATAATCCGGCACTCCTTCACTGGAACGCTTACTTCTATCTAACAGTACATTGCCTTCTGGCCAATGCACCTGCAAATTTCCCGGCTTAATCGGTGCTGTGTAAACTCTGCCTTGAAAACTACCGAGTTCATTTTTCAGAATCACCGCATCACCATCCTTAACTCCCAGGTGCTTGGCATCTTCCTGATTTATAAGTACCGCCTCGCGCATTGCGCCAGTAATTGCATCCTTGCGCTCTTGTACCATACTATTAAATTGTTTGCCCCGGCGCGTGGCTACTAGGAAATAGCCCTCCGGTAATTCTCGTTCTTGACGAGATACGACTGCAAAATGTGCTTTACCATCTGGTGTGGGGAAATTCCAGCCAAAGCACAGATGTGATCCACTGTACTGAAACTGGTCACCCGCTTCCTTTAAGTGTTGAATTCCAGCGTATTGCGGGACAACTTGGGCAATCTCTTGGCGTAAAGCAGCGGTATCAGCAAAATGTAGAGACGCGCCATGGCGCGTCTCTACAACGCGCCTTGCCAATTCCAGAAACACCTCCCACTCTGGACGCGCTTCCCCAATGCGTGAACCAGCAATTTCTGGACTGAAAATGATCCGGCGTTCGGTGCTGGTTTCTGTGACTCCTCCTGGTATTTCGTAGCGAGTCGTCGCAGGTAACAACACGACAGTATCTGCCCCTTCCACAAGCATTTGGCTAGAAAGGACTATATCCATATGCACTCGCAGTGGAACCCTCTTTAAAGCATCTTCTACATAATCAGGTTCTGGCAAAACTTCCAAGAAATTCCCACCCACGGAGAACAAAACATCTAACTGCCTTTCATATGCTGCATGAATCATCTCTGGAGCAATTAAACCTTTACTTGTCGGCACTTCAAAGCCCCAAAGCTTGCTCAACTGGGTAGCATTTTCTGGGGTAATCGGTTTGCCACCAGGAAAGACTGTAGCGTAACATCCCATCTCTGCGCCACCCTGCACCCCAGAGTGACCACGAATTGGCATCAAACCGCAACCTTCGCGACCAACAAAACCTTTGGTGAGAGCTAGGTTGATGATTGCTCTGACATTATCTTCGCCGCACTCATGCTGGGTAATGCCCATACTCCAAACAAAGACAGCTTTATTTGCTTCTCCAACCATCTTGGCAAAAGTGTACATTTCATCGCGGGAAGCACCCGAAAGCTTTTCTAACTCTTCCCAAGATTGCGTTTCCAGGAAGGTTTTGAGTTCATCAAATCCAGCAGTGTAGCGATTAATAAACGACTGATCTACCCAGTTGTTGGCAATCATATGCTTGATTGTACCATTCAAGAATGCCATGTCCCCGCCCATGTTTACCAAAAAGAAATCTTCAGCAAACTTGGTGCCAAACAAAGCACTTTCCACAATTGAGGGTACCCAGTAGCGCTCCATTCCTGGTTCCCGATAAGTGTTGATCACGACTATCCTTGTACCTGCTTTCTTGGCGTAGTGCAGATACTTAACAGTGACAGGTTGATTATTAGCTACGTTTGAACCAATGAAGACTAATAAATCTGTGCCAATCCAATCTTTATAAGAGCAGGTGGTCGCAGCTGCACCGATCGCACCTTTAAGACCAGCAGTACTAGGAGAATGACAGATACGGGCGGCGTTGTCAATGTTGTTGCTTCCCATCGCCCGCACAGCTTTTTGAGTGGCGTAGTATGTTTCGTTGACGGTGCCCCGGCTGGTAATATAGAAGCTGAGGCGGTTTGGCGTGGTGGCGCGGATGCGACTGGCAATAACTTGCAAAGCTTCATCCCAACTGACTCGACGAAAGCCTTTTTCTTTATGTTGGCGGATCATTGGGTAAGGAAGCCGTCCGAACTCCCGTAATTCGGCACTAGTTTTTCTTTGCAACTGGGAGACATCCGCCAAAATAGTAGGATCAAAAGCGGACATTGTGTTCATCTGCAAAAGCCGCAACCGCACATTGCAGACATGAATTCCTTCTACTGTCCAATCTTTCATCCCGGTTGTCCCCAAAGCACAGCCATCACACACACCTTTGTTCAGGATGTTCCACGCATAAGGTAATTTGTGACGAGATAGCCAAATGGCACGAAAAACTTCCCAGTAGTTATTTGGGTATTGCTCTCCAATTCCAAAGGGCTTCCAACTTGCCCAGTTTGAGGGTGTCCAATGCTTTTTGGGTTTAGGCAACATAGTTTTGTGTTCTTGTTAACAATTTGACAATCTATCTAAATATATATATATTGAGATTGTAAATTTAGATTAAGCTATTTTTCTAATACTCATGTTTATACAGAGTAAGATAACTCTTAATGTTTTATTTCTAAATAGGTATAGACAAAGTTATTATCATTAGTTTTTGAACAACAGCTTTGTAAACATAAACTGAATCTTATACTGCTCTAAATTTTGGAATTTACAACAATTAAAGCACAAAGCCCTACGCCTTCGGCGGGAATGAATGCGAAGGCAACTTGAGTTGCTGTCTTAAAAATCGCCTAGGTGATTTATTAGAATAATGTATGGTCAAGATGCGCGGAGGAGAGTAAAGCCATCGGACTCCCTGTGAGTTTAGAATCCCACCGCCTTTTAGGCGTGGGAGTGTCAAAGATATAACAATCCTATTTGATTGGTGAAAATTATTTTGGCTACGAACTACGAACGACAGCACTCAGTAACCACAGAATTTGCTTGTGATCCAGAACCTCTTGATTCTCCTTTTTACATTGCACGTCCCTCAATTGAAGAACAAATTTATCAAGAACTCACCAGAACCGGGAGCGTTATTCGCATACAATCTCCTCATAAAACAGGGAAAACTTCTTTGGTACTGCGTTTGCTGGATTATGCCAAGCAATCTGGTTTCTCTACAGTATATATAGATTTTCAGCAAGCAGAGGCAGCAGTTTGTACTTGCTTGGAGAAATTTTTGCGTTGGTTTTGTGGTTATGTCAGCCGCCAGTTAGACTTAACACCAATGCTAGATAACTATTGGGATGAGGATACTGGCAGTAAGGTGAGTTGTACAATTTATTTTGAAAATTATTTGCTGAAAAATTTAAATACTCCTTTAGTTTTAATTTTAAATGATGTGGATCAGATTTTTGAATATTCCACAATTACCCAAGAATTTTTCTCTTTGCTGCGCTCATGGCATGAACAAGCAAAACAAAATGTACTTTGGCAAAAACTTCGGTTAGTTGTTGTTCACTCTACAGAAGTTTATACTGATCTCAATATTAATCAATCTCCTTTTAATGTCGGAGTAGCAATTAAATTACCTGAGTTTAGTTTAGAGCAAATTCAGGAATTAGCCCAGCGTTACGGACTCAATTGGACAGGTGACGTAGGGCAAAAAAATGCCCAAGCACTACAAGCAATGGTGGGAGGCTATCCCTATTTAGTAAGATTGGCTATTTATCACCTTGCTAACTTCCGTGAAAAAAGTTTACACCAGCTATTAAATGAAGCCTCCACAATGGCTGGAATTTATAGCGTTTACTTGCGCAGACAATTAGCAAGTTTACAGGACAATCCTGAATTGATAACAACATTTAAACAGGTGCTTTCTGCTGGTATTCATGTGGAATTAGACCCCATACTAGCATTTAAGCTAGAAGGTATGGGTTTGATAAAATTGCAGGGTTATCAATACATCGTAGCTTGTGAGTTGTATCGGCAGTATTTTACTGTTCACATTCTTAAGGAACAGAATGAGCCGGAAAAAATTGAGCAGTTGCAAAGACAAGTTCAAGAGTTACAGCGCTTGTCTTATACTGATGAACTGACTCAACTTGCTAATCAACGCTACTTTGACATCTACCTAGAACAACAATGGCAAAGATTAACAGAAGAAAAAAGTCCTTTGTCATTGATTTTGTTGGAAATTGATTATTTTAAAATTTACAATAATACTCATGGTCAGAAAGCTGCAGATGAATGTGTACAACTTATTGCTAAGGTTATTAGTAATGTTATAAGCAGCCATGATTCGCATCAAGGATTGCCAGTTTGTTATAAAGAGGCAGAATTTGCAGCTATTTTGCCCGATACAACAGCCGATTCGGCTTTTAAAATTGCTGAACTGATCCGCAAACAAGTCAAAAAATTAGGTCTTGCTCATCAAGAGACACTTTATGGTCTTCCAGCACCTGTGGTTACTGTCAGTTTAGCAATTGCTTGCACAATTCCCCAAAAGAAAAACTCTTCAAGCGTTCTCGTAAATGCTGTTTCTGAAACACTTGAGCAGTCAGTACTTGTAAAGCGCGATCGCACTTATATCAGCAAAACTTTAAATTATGGATTCCGTAATAATAGGTAGAAGGTGAGCCGTGGTGCTTCAGCGCCATCACAAGCCTATGATTGAGCCATGAGTAACTAATGACATACAGATATCAAGTAGGTGGAAGTCTTGGAATTGATACTCCAAGCTATGTAAAACGCAAAGCTGATGAGGAACTATATCAAGCATTAAAAGCGGGTGAGTTTTGTTATGTCCTCAACACTCGGCAAATGGGCAAATCCTCAATCATGGTGAGGACTCGTCATCTGCTACAACAACAAGGATACCGCTGTACGACTGTAGATGTGTCCTGTGTAGGCGGCGAAAATATCACGCCACTCCAGTGGTACAAAGGCGTTGTGAGTGAATTGTGGCGGGGGTTTAGCTTATTAGAAAAAGTGAATTTAAAATCCTGGTGGCGCGACGAACAAGGTATCTCGCTGCTTCAGCTTGTGAATCGTTTTATTGAAGATATCTTGTTAATTCAGTTTCCCCAAGATAATATTGTTATATTTATTGATGAAATTGATAGTATTCTCAGCTTAGATTTTGCCGTTGATGATTTCTTTGCCCTCATACGGTCTTGCTACAATCGCAGAGCTATCAATCCACACTACAATCGCCTCACGTTTGCAATTTTTGGAGTCGCCACACCCAGCGATTTAATTGCAGATAAAAATCGTACACCTTTTAATATTGGTACAGGGATAGAACTACACGGATTTCAATTAGATGAAGCACAGCCGCTCATTCAGGGATTAAAGGACACAGTTAGTAACCCGGAAGCTATTCTCAAAGAAATATTAGCTTGGACAGGTGGACAACCATTTCTCACTCAGAAGCTTTGTCAACTTTGCCTAAATTCCTCAAACAAAGCAATCAAGAGTTCGATCAACGAAATTAATACTCTGCCTAATACTGCAAGCAATGAGGAATATTGGCTCAACCAGTTGGTGCATAAACACATCATTGATAACTGGGAATCGCAGGATGAACCACAGCATTTGCGGACGATAAGCAACCGGATTCTGAGAAATGAAAAACGTGCTGCGAGAATACTCGGTATTTATCAGAGTCTTTTGCAAGGTGTGTTCGTCAAAGCCGATGACTCGCGTCAGCAAATCGAACTGTTGTTATCAGGTTTGGTGGTGAAAAACCAGGGTTATTTGCAGGTGACAAACCGCATTTATCAGGAAGTTTTTAACACCAAATGGGTGGAAAAACAATTCAGAAACCTGCGTCCCTACTCCCAAACCTTTGATGCTTGGGTTGCCTCAAAACAAACTGATGAATCGCGACTACTGCGCGGACTTGCCTTAAGAGATGCCCAAGCTTGGGTGCAGGGCAAAAGTCTGACTGACTTGGATTATCAGTTTCTTACCGCCAGTCAAGAATTAGAGAAACGCGAAACCCAAAAAGCTTTGGAAGCTGAAAAACAAGCGGCTTTGCTCTTAGCTCAAGCTAATTACACTTTAACGGTAGCGCAACAAAAAGCCCAACAAACCATCAAACAAGCGAAGCTTGGGTTAGGCATAACTTCAGTAGTAGCGTTCTGTCTATTAGGAATCGCAGGATTGTTGGCGCAGCAAGCAGCATCTCAAAAACAACGGGCAACGGAATACGAAATCACTGCCTTAGTAAACCATTCAGAAGCATTGTTTAACACAAATCATAAGCTAGATGCCTTAATAGCAAGTCTGAAAGCTAGCATCAAACTTAAACAAACTCCTCAAGTCTGGGCTAATACCAAACTTCGGGCGAAGGTAGAGACGAGACTCCAACAAACCCTCTACTGGGTAAGAGAACACAATCGTTTAGAAGGACATGATGGAGTCGTCAGGAGTGTCAGGTTTAACCCGGATGGTAAAATCATAGCTAGTGCCAGTCGGGATAACACCATCAAACTTTGGCGTCTGGATGGCACAATAATGCAAACTCTTGTCGGGCATAATGATGAAGTCACCAGCTTAGCTTGGAGTCCCGACGGTAAAATGATAGCCAGTGCCAGTCGGGACAAGACCATTAAACTCTGGCGTCTTGATGGTACAATAGTGCAAACTCTTGTCGGGCATAATGATGAAGTCACCAGTGTAGCTTGGAGTCCCGACGGCAAGATAATTGTAAGTGGCTGTGTTGACAATACAGTCAAACTTTGGAGTCTTGAAAACAAAGCGTCTGGGCAGGAGTTTGGCACAAGAGTGCAAACGCTCAAAGGACATGGCGGATGGGTTACTAGTGTAGCTTGGAGTCCTGACGGCAAAATGATTGCTAGCGCCAGTCGGGACAGAACTGTCAAACTTTGGAGTCGCGAGGGTAAAGAACTACAAACTCTCAAAGGACATAACCACACAGTTATGAGTGTTAGTTTCAGTCCTGATAATGATATCTTGGCGACTGCTAGTTGGGACAAAACAATTAGACTTTGGAGTCGAAAGAATCAAACTAGCTTTAAAACCCGTCCTGATAAAATCCTCCAAGGGCATGACAAAGGAATTATCAGTGTCAGTTTCAGCCCTGACGGAAAAATTGCTACTGCCAGTGCAGATAATACGGTGAAACTTTGGAGTCGAGATGGCAGAGAAATTCAGACCTTCAAAGGGCATAATGACCAGGTGATGAGCGTGAGTTTTAGCCCTGATAGCAAAACTCTTGTGACTGGATCTCAGGATAAAACGGTTAGGCTTTGGAATCTAGAGGGTAAGTATCTCAACGTTTTGTCGGTGCATAAGGACTGGGTGATGAGCGTTAGTTTTAGTCCAGATGGCAAAGCCCTCGCCACTGCCTCTCAAGACAAAACAGCTAAACTTGTATCGCCTGACGGTTTAGCTGTTAAAATCCTTAAGGGACATACTCATGTAGTCAACAGTGTAGCTTGGAGTCCTGACGGTAAAACGGTTGCTACTGCTAGTTGGGATGGAACAGTTAAGCTCTGGAGTCAAGATGGGCAACAACTGCAGACGCTTAAAGGACACAAGGGTGGGGTACTAAGTGTCAGCTTTAGTCCGGATGGCAAAATGATCGCGACAGGTTCTCAGGACAAAACCGTGAAATTGTGGAGTCGGGATGGGCAAGAGTTGCTCACGCTCAAAGGGCATAGCGATCGCATTTGGAGCGTCGCTTGGAGTCCTGATAGCAAGTTAGTTGCCTCTGCCAGTCCTGACAATACTGTTAAAATATGGAACCTTAATGGTACCGTATTGCACACGCTGCGAGGACATGACAATCAAGTGATGAGTGTCGCTTGGAGTCCAAATGGCAAAATGATCGCGACAGCTTCTCGCGACAAAACCGTGAAACTGTGGAGTCGGGATGGGCAAGAGTTGCTCACGCTCAAAGGGCATGGCGATTCGGTTTGGAGTGTCGCTTGGAGCCCTGATAGCAAGTTAGTTGCCTCAGCTAGTGCTGACGACACTGTTAAATTATGGAACCTTAATGGTACCGAAGCGCAAACGCTGATTGGACATAACTTTCAAGTAAGGGCAGTCAGCTTCAGCCGTAACGGGCTTGTGCTTGCCTCATCTGATACTACCGGAAAAGTGATTTTGTGGAACTTGGAGCGAGATTTGCAGCGCGAGGCTTTGGTGGCGTATGGTTGTGATTGGGTGCGCGATTATCTACGGACGAATGCAGAGGTCACAGAGGAAGATAGGCATCTGTGTGATAAGTATCGCTGATAAGAGTGTGTCCAATTTTTCTTAGAACCTAAAGAAAATCCAAAGAAAAAATAGCTATTGTTCTGTCTTCGGGGAGACATACGCTAGTCTGGGCATAGCCACTATAAGAGACGGAAGTCTTGAGGAAAAATTATGACTGCCACTCTATCTACACCAGGTTTTATCGAGTCCCAGCTCGGCAAAGAAGCAGAAGACTTGCTCACCTATAAGGCAAAAGTTTCCAAGGATTTGCTACATCTACCAGGACCCGACTTTGTGGATCGAGTCTGGTTGAATAGCGATCGCAATCCCCAAGTTTTGCGCAATCTCCAAACACTTTACTCTACCGGACGGCTGGCAAATACTGGGTATTTATCTATTCTCCCTGTAGACCAAGGGATTGAACACTCAGCGGGTGCGTCTTTTGCACCCAACCCCATTTACTTTGACCCAGAAAATATTGTCAAGCTGGCAATAGCAGCCGAGTGCAACGCTGTTGCTACGACTTTAGGAGTCTTGGGTTCAGTTTCGCGTAAATATGCCCACAAAATCCCTTTCATAGTCAAACTCAACCACAACGAACTGCTGACTTACCCCAATCAATTTGACCAGGTTTTGTTTGCCGATGTCGAACAAGCTTGGAACTTGGGTGCTGCTGCGGTGGGTGCGACAATTTATTTTGGCTCAGAACAGTCCACCCGGCAAATTCAGGAAATCAGCCAAGCCTTCAAACACGCTCATGAACTGGGGCTGACGACTATTCTTTGGTGCTATTTGCGTAACAACGCTTTCAAACAAGACAAAGACTATCACCTTGCAGGTGACCTTACGGGACAGGCGAATCATCTTGGTGTAACAATTGAAGCAGACATCATCAAACAAAAATTGCCTGAGATTAACAACGGCTACGGAGCAGTAGCCAAAGCGACTGGTCACAGTTACGGTAAAACCAATGAGCGGGTTTATACAGACCTAACAACAGACCACCCAATTGATTTAACTCGTTACCAAGTACTCAATTGCTACTGTGGACGTGCAGGGTTGATTAACTCTGGTGGGGCGTCAGGAAAAAATGACTTTGCAGAAGCCATTCGCACTGCTGTAATTAACAAACGTGCTGGTGGAACAGGATTAATTTCTGGGCGCAAAACATTCCAGCGTCCTTTTGAGGAAGGAGTGAAGCTGTTCCACGCGATTCAAGATGTTTACTTGTCTAGTGAGGTCACAATAGCTTAAGCGGCGTTGCTGAATTTAGGGATGATTCTTGTGGGGTAGGCATCCTGCCTGCCCAAAAAATTCAAGGGACGGGCAAGATGCCCCGAAGTTCTGAGCCTTCACCCGGTGGGAGCTAACGCGGTTTGGAGGAGACCGATCCTCAGACTTCTCTCCATCCCACAAAAACACAAAATTCATCCTGCAAATATGCAACGTCGCCTAAGCTGATCCCCAAACTCCACCCCTCAGTAGGGGCGCAGAGCATGCTGTGCCCCTACAAGCTACATGTATTGCACTCAATTGAAAACACCTATAGAATCTATCAAGGAACTTGAAGACGCATTAGTTGCACATTGCCAAGTCTTGCTAAAACATAAAGGTTTTATAGCTGTCGCCATAAAGGTTAGGACAGATTTAATGGCTGAAACGACCACGTACTAGTAATAAACCTTCTGCCCACCCTTCGGGAAGAGCTTCGCCCTACAGCATAGCAGCATAGCTGCCTTTTGCCATATCAGTAGATTAACCTGTTACCACTGGTGGCCGAAGACTGCCATATACGATAACTAATTACCCGGATTTCATATAACGTATATTTCCCGATATTTTCACCAATAGGAGATTACTGGAGGTTATCAACAAAAACTGGGGACAAGTGGGGACAGTGGGGACAATTTTTCAACCTTCCCTAGTGAAAAAGAGACGTTACTATATAAGCTGAGCTTATTTTATAAAATTATTTTATACTATGGCGGTTCAAACGATGACTCTATTACTAAAGAAGCGTCCCCATTGTCCCTAGGAAAGGACGAAATTATTGAGACACAAAGCAAAGAGGGTGGGGACAACTGGGGACAAGTTGTCCCCGCTTCTAAGCTTGAAGTTGGTGAAAGTATTGATAGCAGGTCATTAGAGAGTGTCGCCGCTTCTGTCCCCAGTTGTCCCCAAGCGATCGCCCCAAGAAAGCAGTCGTCATATTGCCAGCTATTAGATATGATGATGAGCGCGTAGCGCGATATTCACGTAGCCAGGGGAGTGTCAATTGGGTATATTGGGGAGTTTAATTAAAACACTTCTTGAAACGATAAGCAACAGATAATGCTAGTCTCACGTCTGCATAGATTTTTTACTGCTTCGATAGACAAACCATCTGCTTCTGAACACTTTAGAACCTCTACATCAGTTATATTTTGGTTTGGTCTGAGCCTATCGTTTGCAATTTTTTATGGTATTTTAGGGCTTCTGAAAGCTGTCAGACATGAATACGCTGTCCAGGATGATGCGCGGGAGTATGTGTTTTGGATGCAGCGGTTTATAGATCCAGAACTACTGCCTCATGATTTGATTGCAGATTACTTTAAATCCATCACACCGCCTGGATTTGCTACTGTTTACCAGTTGATGGCAAGTCTAGATATTAATCCACTTTTACTCAGTAAAATCTTACCAATCGTATTGAGCTTGATTGCCACCGCCTACTGTTTTGGCGTTTCCCTCCAGATTTTTCCAGTGCCCATGGCTGGATTTATCGCTACATTCCTCCTAAATCAAAGCCTTTGGTTCCAAGATGACTTGGTTTCTGCCACACCTAGATCTTTTGTATATCCATTGTTTTTAGCATTTTTGTACTATATGCTACGTAGATCTTGGCTAGCTGTGTGCGTAACACTCGTTCTGCAAGGGCTTATTTATCCTGTACTTATATTTATTTCAGAAGGAATTTTGTTCCTACGGTTATGGGACTGGAAGCGTTGTACACCCCGGCTTAAGCACAAGCAGAGTAGCTTATTGTTGTGTGTAGCTGTCTTGGGGCTAGGCTTTCTCGCAATGCTGCCCTATGCCTTAGCTTCCTCTGAGTTTAATCCACTTGTCACCGCTACACAAGCCAAAGCAATGCCGGAGTTCTGGCCGGGAGGACGACATCCTTTTTTTGACGACAACTCTTGGAAGTTTTGGCTAATTGGACAACATAGTGGTATACTACCGCCGTTATTACCTCCTTTGATTTGGGTTGGGTTGTTCTTGCCAATAGTGCTGCAAAATTTGTCTTGCTTCCCATTGGTTAAGCAGGTCAAAAGTGAGGTTACAGTTTTATCTCAAATCGTGTTGGTATCCTTATGTCTATTTTTTGCTGCTCATGCTTTGCTACTAAAACTGTTTTTTCCTACCCGATATACAGGTCATACTTTGCGAATTGTTATGGCGCTTGCTGCTGGAATAATGTTGACCCTAATACTGGATGCACTGTTTCGGGCTTGTGAGCAAATGACAGAATCCAGTCTCCGAAGAAAAAGATTCTGGATATTAGTATTAATGGTAACATTAGGAGCGACGCTCGTGCTGTTCCCTAATTTTTCAAAAGCGTTTCCAAGAACGAATTATAGAGTGTCTAACGAGTCAGCTTTGTATAAATTTTTTCAGAGGCAACCTAAAAACATTCTTATTGCTACCCTGTCTGATGAAGCAAATAATATCCCGACGTTTGCGCAACGATCTATTTTAATCGGTAAAGAATACGCACTTCCCTTCCATCTAGGCTACTACCGCCAGATTCACCAACGAAGTATCGATTTGATTCATGCTCAGTACAGTCAGGACTTATTAGCAGCACAACAGTTGATTCAGAAGTATGGGATAACTTTCTGGTTGTTGGATCGCGTAGCGTTTACACCTGATTATTTAAGCGGCAAAAGCTGGCTTAGAAGTTTTCAGCCAGCGTTTACAGAGGCTTTAACCAGCTTGGAACAGGGAACAGTTCCGGCACTAGTAATGCTAACAAAACGCTGTTCTGTGTTCGAGACTAAGAGTATGGTTGTGCTGGAAGCAGACTGTATTACTCATGCACTACAGCAATAACTACCAATTCTTGTGATTGTCATAGTGATAAGCTTTCACCTACCCAGCGGAATCGCGAGGCGTAACTTTCTGCACGGCTGCTAATTTCACCCCTCGATGGCAAATTTGCCTTCTAATCGTTCTGGTAAACCAAGAGCAGAAGCATATGGAAATCCAACGACTGCATCTTCAGCAAATAAATTTACCCAAGCTTGAACATCCTTTCCAATCAGTGCGAGATGATCAGCAAAAACTTAAGCAGCCGTATATTGCTCTTTTGTTTCACCTAGAAATTGCATCGCTTTTTGTTGCAGTTGTTTTATTTGTGCAGGTGAAATTTCTAACTCTGAATAGACCAAACTAAAAAACATCTGATCGCCCAAAGTAGTCACGCCGGCCATACGATCGCAATCAATGTGCGAATTTTAACTATTGATGTTGCTCATGTTTTTTGAGAGACTGCTTAGGATAGAATAACTTTTTGGACAAAAGTTAGAGCAAACTGCTGTAACTGGTTTAATAAAAGGATGAGTGGGTCTAGTTTGCTTGTCTACCCACTTTATACAGCAGTTTGGGGTTCGCTACTTTCCCTTGCTAATTTCCCTATATGGAGACTTTACGTCATGGCAGAACTTGATCATGGTACACTCACCGATACCACCTGGCCCAGTCTGCCCGTTACAGAATGGCAAGATACGTATGCAACACTACATATGTGGACTCAGATTATCGGCAAGATTCGGCTGGTGCTGGCTGCCAAACTTAACCATTGGTGGCACTCTACTCTGTATGTAACACCGCGTGGTCTAACAACCTCTTCAATTCCCTACGGAACACGCACCTTTGAGATTAGCTTTGACTTTCTGGAACACCATCTACAAATCCAGACCAATGATGGCATCACTCGAAGAATCGCGCTTGTTTCTCGCTCCGTAGCAGACTTTTACCAGAATGTTATGAATGTACTAGGCGAGATTGGCATTTCCGTTCGGATTTGGACAATGCCGCAAGAAGTCGCACAGCCAATCCCCTTTGAGCAAGATTACAAACATGCAACTTACGATCCAGAGTATGCACAGCGGTTATGGCGTATTCTTGTGCAAGTAGACCGGGTGATGACAGAATTCCGCTCGCGTTTTCTTGGTAAATCCAGCCCCGTGCATTTTTTTTGGGGCAGCTTTGACCTTGCCGTGACCCGTTTTTCTGGGCATCGCGCCCCAGAGCATCCGGGTGGGGTTCCTAATATGGCGGATTGGGTAACGCGAGAGGCTTACTCGCATCAGGTAAGCAGCTGTGGCTTCTGGCCTGGTGGCGGGGCAGTGGAAGAACCTGTTTTTTACTCCTACGCCTACCCTGAACCGGAGGGATTCCGAGTCTACCCCGTCCACCCAAAGGAGGCGTTCTACAATTTGCAGATGCAAGAGTTCATCCTGCCGTATGAAGCAGTGCGACGGGCTGATGATCCGGATGCAGTACTGCTCGCCTTTTTGCAAAGCACTTACGATGCAGCTGCTAAGCGAGGAAATTGGGACCAAGCAGCGTTGGAACGCACCTCAATCTGACCGACAATCGAAGGGCGCAAGCCCCTAAATTCATTTATGGGGATAAGCCCGTAGGGGATTTTAATCCCCGTCTAATTTTTGCGCCCACTGCTCGATAAGTTCACTAACACTCACTCCCTGTTTT